>ERZ773181.212-NODE-212-length-71528-cov-8.088369_pt1 | contig 71528 bp, 82 predicted proteins | sample MGYA00581001_ERZ773181 | MGnify/ENA primary metagenome ERZ773181 (study PRJEB29015, sample SAMEA2737780) | human gut metagenome | biome: human gut; feature: human-associated habitat; material: faeces | place: China | collected 2012 ...
TCCCATCAAAAGTTTTGGAGACTCCTATGCTACCATTATACCATGCCCCTAAATAAAACAACAAATAAATTATAACATATTAATTACTAAAATACCAGGTATTTTTACACAATAATTTAAAAAAAACATAAAATATATCAGGTGATGTTATGCTTTTTAACTATACAGACAGAGAATTAGATTTACTTGCAAGAATAATGCGAGCAGAAGCACTTGATCAAGGTAACCTTGGAATGCTAATGGTCGGTAATGTTGTTGCGAACCGAGTTTTAGCAGATTGCTTAACATTTAAAAATGTAAATAATCTATATGATGTAATATTTCAACCAAATCAATTCGTAGGTACAAAATCATCTTTATTTAATGCTCAAGCAACAACTCTAGAAAAAAACTTAGCAAAGAGAATTGTACGTGGTGAATATTATCATCCCGCAACTAATGCATTATGGTTTTATTCCCCACCAAAAAATCAAGCGTGTAAAAAAACTTGGTATAATCAAGATTTATCAGGCAGTTACAAAAACCATTGCTTTTATAATCCTGATTCTGGTGTATGTAAAAAAATCCATTAAACTAGTGAAAAATCAAATAAAATAATGTATAATATTGAAAAAGGAGTTTTATTATGTTCTATTCATATTGTATATTATTTTTTATTTATTCATTAATCGGATGGCTTATGGAAGTTTTACTAACTTTATATAATGAGCACAAATTTGTAAATCGTGGATTTTTACTTGGTCCTTGTTGCCCAATATATGGCTTTGGTTGCATCATTCTTTACCTATTATTAAAGCCATACACAAATAACGTAATTGTATTATTTATATTAACACTTTTTACATGTTCAGTTATTGAATATATAACAAGTTACTTTATGGAAAAAATATTTCGCTTAAGATGGTGGGATTATTCAAATTTAAAATATAACTTAAATGGAAGAATATGTCTTGAAACAATGCTACCTTTCTCAGTACTCGGAGTATTATCAATAAAATATATTACACCATTTCTTCTAAACATAGTAACTATTTCAAAACTAACAATAATTATAACAATCATTCTATTAAGTATATTTATTATTGACATAACTATATCATTAACTATTGTGTTTAAATTAAAATTTGTATCAAAGAAAAATACTGATGCAACATATGATATTAAAAATGCAATCAAGAAATTTATTAAAACTGACGTTTACTTATATGAAAGAATAATTGAATCATTTCCAAACTTAACAAAAATAGCAAAAAAGATAAGAAATAAATTTTAAAAATCATTTCCTATCTTTTTTTTACAAAGAAAATATTTACTCCCTTTTTAAACAAAAACACACTTTTCGTAACAAGAATTAGAAATTTATTATTTTTTACTAGCTACAAATATAATATTAATAACTTGCATACATAGTTTCATTATTTTTAACAAAGGTAAAATTAAATATAAAAGTCCTCTACTTTATAAACCATAATACTATATCACACCTTATTTAAGGCAGCAATAACTTTTGACCAATTGATAAATTTGCATTAGACAAGTTATTTAACTTAACTATTGCATCCACTGTTGTTTTATTATTTTTTGCTATACTCCACAAGCTATCTCCCTTTTTAACTGTATAAATAACATTTGTTACCTCACTACTATTTGGTATTTTTAACACTTGACCAACACTTAACACTGTACTTTTTAAATTATTTACACTCATTAATTCATCAACACTTACTCCATATTTTCTTGATATACTATATAAGCTATCTCCACTTTTAACAACATATTCATTACTATTTACTTTACTATCAGGTATCTTTATTTTTTGACCAATTGATAAAGAATCAGTACTTAAATTATTATAACTTTTTAAATTGTCAACACTTACATTATATTTATTAGCAATACCATACAATGTATCTCCTTTTTTAACCACATATTCATTACTACTTGTATTATTCTTTTTACCAGGTATAATCAAATTTTGACCTATACTTAATAAATTACTAGATAAATTATTAACTTTCTTTAATTCATTAACAGTTACTCCAAATTTTCTTGAAATACTCCATAAACTATCTCCACTTTTAACTGTGTAATAATTTGAACCCAATGGTGCAACATACTTACCACCTGCATATTCAACAATTGCTTTAGTAACAGCTTCAGCTAACTTTTCCCAATCATTTTTAATTAAATTAGCATCACTAATTGTATCAGCAAAACCATATTCAACAATAACTGTTTCATTATTCGGAGTATCTCTCATTATATAATAATAATCCTTTGCCGGATTACTCGGCAATCTTCTTTGATAATACTTTCTAACACTTTGACCAGCATTTTCAAATTCAGTTGCCAGTTTTTTAGCAAACTTATCATTATTTCTTAAAGCATAAATAATTTCTGCACCATCACCACCACCAGCATTAATATGATTTGATACAACTAAAACATCACTACCATTTCCATAAAAACTTTGAATTTTCTTTGGCCTATCACTTGCAGATAACATAACATCACTGGTTCTACTCATTTCATTTGGTACTCCCATTTCATCTAATCTATTATGAATATAATTACTAATTTTCAAAGTATAATCTTTTTCAGTTATTCCATTAGCAATAGTACCCGGATCATCACCACCATGACCAGCATCAATTACCACTTTTTTTATAGCTCTTTCATCCATGTTAATCACCTAGAATATTATATGAGTATTTTAAATTACTGTTATTAATTTTATCTACTATAATAACCATTTATTAACTTATTTCTCTCTATTTCTTTTTCTATTATTTTATTCGCACCATCTAAACTTAATAATAAACCTGGATGTTTATCTATTTTACTATTAAAAGAATTTATTAATCTCTTCTTTACATCATCACTTACATCCATCATAGATACTTTTCTATAATTAGTTCTAACTAAAAATTCACTTATATTTTTTATAACTTCATTTAATATCTTATTATTTTTCTTATTTAATTTATCTTCATCATTATATTTTAAAACAAAATCTAAATCTTTAATAAATATCCTTATTTCATCTTCATAAGCATATGTTTTAAGTATACCCATAAGTCCCTGAAAATCAGCTGTCAAATAAAGTTTCTCCATTACATCTTTTCCCACAATTTCTTCTATAAAAGATGCTATTAATATTTCAAAATCATAATCAGATTCAAATACTTCAACATTACCAAAATATCTCTTGGTTAAAAGGTCAGTATATCCTTCATTTAATCCATCGCCAAAATCCTTACTATCATCATTTTGATTACTATAACTAAAACCACTAAACATATTATTATTATCAACATAACTACTAGCCATATGAAATAACTCATGATATAATGTTGCTCTTTTATTCTTCTTATATAACTTAATTGAATTATCTTGATTATAATATATACCCAATGTATCAGTTAAATTAAGTAAATCATCTAAAGAATCGATATTATCTTTTACAATTAAACTATTAATATTTTGATAAAAACAATTCAAAGTATCTCTATCAAAATGATTAGTTAAAACAACACAAAAATATGTTATTGTATCTTTAAACTTATTTTCATTAATTCTATCAAAATTAATAGATTTACTTTCAACTAATAATTCCTTTGGTAAATGAATCATAACTACATTTTTATCAAAAAAATCTTTATCAAACTTATAATTAATTTTAATTTTATCACTCACTTTAAAGACAACATAAAATGTATAAATACTTACAAATAAATGTAATAAACTACTTACTATTCCTAACGGCATCTTTAATCACTCTTTCAATTTCCATCCACTCTTCATTATTCTTTATTTCATCAAAATCACTTGGATCTAAAGGATTATAACTTAATGCATAATATACATAATTATTATCTTCATCCTTTTTATTATCAGTATACACTAAATAATGTTTCTTATTCTTATTAGAATAAAATGAAACCACTACTTCATGTTCTTTGATATTTCCATCTTTATCTTCCATTTTAATTGTTTCCATTTTTACATCTCCAACAAATTAATTATAACTTAGATAACAACATTCTTCAAGCAAAAACAAAAATTACCAAATATTTGGTAATTTCCGAAGACACCTCTTTTTCATATCTGCAAGTATTATAACTCTTTAAACTCTATAAAATATAACCTATGCTTGTATTTTTTCTAAATATCTTTGATAAGCTTTATTCCAACTATCATACTTCTTATCATTTTTATGACTTTTTAATATATTTAAACTATTTAAATAATCTCCCATATAATCAGTTATCTTAATTGCACCATAATAATTTAAATGATCTCCAGCATCCCTAGAATCAATATTCCAATCAATTCCTAACTTATCGACTTCTAAATTTAAATCTAAATAAGTAATATTCTTATTATTTGCAAAATCTAAAACTGCATTATGTCTTTGATAATTCCAATTTTTAACACTCGGAGTACTATAAAGTATCAATTTAATACCATTATTATTACAAACATTTACTATTTTTTCTAAATAATATTTATTTAATGAAGATATTTCCTCACGACGATTATCATATGACATATATCCATCTGTACTTAACGGAGGCACAATGGTTTTCTTATACCAAAATCCTTTCATCTCATCTGTATTTGTATACTTAACTTTATCTATAAAATCTCTACCATCCATAGTTTTCCATCTATTATGATACTTAAGTAATGGTGCAATATCACTAGCCAAACTAGATATAACATTATCAAAATCCATTTTTCTATATATTGCATTCGCTTCAAGTAACACAATCTTCGGCGATTGATATTCTAAAACCATCTCTAAATACTTTAAAGTATCAACCAAATATTGACTTGAAACACCACCATTAAACATTGTAAACCCATACTTATCCCAGATTGGCAAAGGTGAAATACTTGTAAATGATTCACTATCTCCGATAACTAAAACGTCAATTGTATTCTTTTCTTCTCCAAGTACTCCATTAGCTCTAGCATCCATCATACCTTTCAAAGCATTATTATCTTTTGGAACAAACCATTTAGTTATTAAACAAATAATAATAAAAAGTATACCCATAAATAATATTGAATTAACTATTTGTTTTCTCTTTTCCATAAGGCCTCCCTAAAAATTAGCATACAACGGATCAACTGGTTTATAGCCATATCCATAAGCTCCAAAAATAATAACCATAAGTATTAATGCATAGTATAAACTCCATCTAACAATAACGTGCTTTTTTGCAACTTCTTCTCTAATATGGATTCCTCGTTCTTTTAATATACTTATCACAAACACAATTACACAAACTATAGCAATTATCAACATATCATGTCTATCTAACCCTAAATTAAATATTGCCCCATTTTTGATAGATAACAAATTAAAATCTGTAAATATTTTCTTTATACCCAAAAATGCACTTTCTAATGTATTTGCTCTAAATATAAGTTCACCAAACATAATAAAGATACATGTTTTACAAATTTGCAATACTTGATATACAATATTTTGACGATTAATCTTTAATTTTTTACATAAACTTACAATAAATGGTGTAAAAATATTACCAAGAACAATCAAACAAAAATGATATAACCCAAAGAAAATATATGTCCATGCAGCACCATGCCACAATCCATTACTAATCCATACCAAGAATAATGCAACACTACCAGCAAGAACAGCACCAAAGTGTTTACCTAAATGTTTCCTAAAAACAAGTGTTACCTTCTTCATTGGTTTAGATAATGAAACTGGATAAAAGATATAATCTTTAAACCAAGTCCCCAAAGTTATATGCCATCTTGACCAAAAATCAGATATATTCTTTGAAAAGAATGGTTGTCTAAAGTTTTCAGGTAACTTAATACCAAACATTTCTGCAACTCCAATAACCATATCCATTGTTCCAGAAAAATCCATATAAAGTTGTATCGTATACATAATAGCACCCATTAATACAACAAACCCATCAAATTTATCAATATCAAGAAAAATTTTTTTAACAAATGGATTAATTCTATCAGCTACTACCATCTTCTTCATCATACCCCATAGTATTCTTTGAATTCCAAAAGTAATATTTTTATATTCAAGTGACTTTCCTTCATATAAATCTAATGCTGTATCATTATACCTACATATTGGTCCTTCCATTATACAAGGAAAAAACGCCATAAATAATGCAAGTCTTCCTAAATTAGAATCAGCATTAATCTTTTTCTTATAAACATCAATTATATATGATAAACCTTGTAAAGTATAAAAAGATATACCTATTGGTATCAAAATCTTTTCTATTTTAAATCTAAAAGACCATCCCATTAGTTCAAATAATGAATTAAAATTCATACCAAAGAAAGTACTATATTTCAAATACAACAATAAACCAATGTGAATAACTACTGCTAAAAACATTATTCTCTTAGCTTTTTTATCATATTCTTTCTTTATTAACTTTTTTTCTTCTTTATCTTCCGTTGCAATTGCAACTTGTCTATCTTTATATAATTTATCAAACCACAAACCAAAATGATGAATTGAAAGTGTTGAAAACAATAAATAAATTAATAACTTACCACTTAATGACCAAAAGAAAATATAGCTTGCAATAAGTAATACAAGCCATCTTTTCTTTCTAGGAATAACACAATAAAATAATAATGTAAGTGGCAAAAAAACTCCCAAAAACGCTACACTACAATATTGCATACTATTCTTCTTCCTTTAACTTTTCTATTAAAGCCCAAAGACTTTTCGCAGAATTAAAATTATCAGGTATAATTTCAACTGTTGGTATCACTACATCAAACTCTTCTTCAATTTCCGCTACTAAAGAAAGAATTGCTAAAGAATCTAAATAATGACCATCTATTAAATTAGTACATGTATTATAATCAACTTCAGGATTTAAATCTTCTAATATTTGAATTAACTTTTCCATTAATTTTCACCTCCTTTATTTGGCATATTAAGTTTATAAGTAGGAATATTTTCCCTTACAACTTCATATTTACCATCTTCATAAAACAACACCTTAGGTAAATCTCTACTTAAAAACAAGCTAATACCTTCAGTCATTGAATAAGCACCAGTATTTTTAAAAACTAATATGTCTCCAAGTTTTAAATTAGAAACATTTAACTGTTTAACAATTAAATCATTAATTGTACATAGTGACCCAACTATATTCCATGATTCTTCATTTATTTTATTTCTTTTTGGTAATATATCCATCATTGGTTTTTTCATCGCCATCATTTGACCATAATAAACTAAATGATTCATACCTCCATCAACTATAGCAAAATTGCCTTCTTTGTTAGTTTTCATATCAACTACTTGAGTATAATACTTACCGCATGATGCAGCTATACTTCTACCAAGTTCCATTGTTATATGTCCTTGATACTTCATATTTTTAATACCATCCGCTATAGCCATTAAATAATTATCTTCTAAAAAATCTTGTTCTTTTTCAAAATACATAACTGGAAAACCAGGTCCAAATTCTAATTCTTCAACAATAAAACCTAAATCATCATTTAAATGTTTAACAAAATTATCTACATATTCTAATTCTTTTAAAATTCTTCTTTCCAACTTTTTTTGTGTTCCAGAAAAATACTGTATTCCCATTATATTTAAATAGTTATATTCATCTCTATTATTTAATATGTGTTCTATTTCTTCTTCAGTCATCCCAAATTGATTACCACTTGTTAATCTAAGAATACAATCTATAAATACTTTTTTATTCTTAGTTATTTTATCAAGTAACTTTAATTGATTAACTGATTCAACTGTAAATACTTCACCATTACTTTTATTATTAATTATATCTATCATTTCTTCTTCATTTTTATACACACCAGATATAACCATCTTACTTCCATCAACCATAAGTCCATGGGCTATGCTCCATTCGCCATAAGAACATATTTCATATTTTTTTATAACATCTTCCATTTTTTTTACCACAAATGGATTAGCTTTCATTGCATAACATAATTCTACATTACTTGGCATCATACTCTTTAAATAATTAATTCTTTTCTTTAAAACATCAATATCAAATACATAAAAAGGTGTACCAATATTTCTTACTTCTACTTCGTTCATTTACATCTTCTCCTCTAATGCTTTTCTATCAATCTTTCCGTTCTTAGTTAAAGGCATACTATCTAATTTAATAAATCTATTTGGTACCATAAAAACCGGCAACTCTTTTGATAAAATTTCATGTAATTCTTTAGTTTCTATATCACCAATATAAAATGCACATAATCTATTCTTTTCTTCTTTAAATATTGTACATACTCTTTCAACTTCTTTGATATTACCAATTGCTTTATCAATTTCTTCAAGTTCAATTCTGTGACCTAGATACTTAATTTGAAAATCTTTTCTTCCTCCAAAATACAAATCATTTTCATGATAATAACCTAAATCCCCAGTTCTATAAATATATTCAATATATCTATCATTCAAAGGATTTTGAACGAAAGCCTTATTAGTTTGTTCACTATTTTTATAGTAACCTAATGCTAAAGCACTACCTCTAACACAAATTTCACCCTTTTCATCTTGGTTAGTTACTAACTCATTTTTATCATTTAACAAAAATACTTCTTCGTTATTAAAAGCCCCTCCTATAGGTATCTTTTCATATTCTCTATCTCTATTTATTATATGATATGAACAATTACAAGTAATTTCAGTTGGTCCATATAAATTAACAAATGTTGTATTAGGTAAATGATTCATCCAATCTTTTAAATGTTTCATTGGCATTACTTCACCACTAAACATAATTCTTTTAACAGCGCTTGGAACTTTATAATCAAGCCCATGAAATGTTGTAATCAAACATAACGCAGATACTGCCCAAGTCATAGTAGTTACTTTGTTTAAAACTAAGAAATCAAGTAATTCCGCAGGTCTTGAAAACAATTCTTTTGGCACAATAACAAGTGTTGCTCCAGTTTTTAATGCTGGATAAATATCTTTAACTGACACATCAAAATCAAATGGAGCTTGATTAGCAATTATATCAGAATCATTAATACCAAATGTATCAACAAAATTATCTATAAAATCTATAATTGATTTATTACCAACAACAACACCCTTTGGCACTCCAGTTGAACCACTTGTAAAATTAGCATAAACCGGATCAACATCTAACTTTTTACTTCTAATGCTTCCAAGTAATTCTTCATCTATATCACCTTTAACTAATTCTTCATACACATATATTTTTTTATCGCCAAAATATTTCTTAGCATCATCCAAATGTTCTAAATCAGTTACTATATAACTAACATCTAAAACACTAATAATTTGATTAAGTCTAGCATCAGGTAACCCAACATTCAAAAGACTATAAAAACCACCTGCATATAAAGCACCAAAAAATACTTCCAATGTACTTATACTTTTTTCCATATATACTGGAACTGGATCATTATTTTTAACAAAACTACCTAACTTACTACCAATAACTTTAGCATTTTTTAAAATTTCTTTATAAGTTCTACTTCCAAACTTATCAATAACCTTATTATCATTTTTTATATTTTCTAAATATTCTAATACACTTTTCATAACTTACCTCATGTATTCATTATATAAAACTATAATAAATTAAACCTAAACTAAATCTTAATTTTTATTAAGAATTCAGTTTTTAAACCTTTTTTACATTTTTTAACCAAAGTAATACTTCCATCATGCATTTCAACTAAATTTTTAACAATAGATAACCCTAAACCAGTACCATTCCCACTAGTTCTTGCTTCATTACTAGTTACAAAAACATCAAACACTTTATCACCTAAACTATTATCTATACCAATTCCATTATCTCCAATAATAATATATAAATATTCATCAATACCCATTTCAAAATATATCTTCGTACCACTTTTATTATACTTAATTGAATTATTTATTAAATTTTCATATATTCTTCTAAACTCTTTTTGATCTATATAAACCATACATTTATCTATTTTAATATTTACATCTAAACTCATTTTACTAATTTCAATTTCATTATATTTTAAAGCTAAATAATCCCTCGTATACTTAACTATATCAATATATTCTTTATTTAATTTATATTCTGGATGAGCCATATTAGCATACAAGAAAAGTGAATCAATCGAAGATGTTGCAACTATACTCTTCTTATAAATAGTTTCAATGTATTGTTTTTGTTTATCACTTGGTACTAAATCATCCAAAAATGCCTTTGAATATCCCCCAATCACAGTAAGGGGAGTCTTCAAATCATGTGATAAATCGGCAATAATCCTTTGTTTATCTTTATAAATATTAATCTTTTCAGCTTCACTAACTTTTAATTGTTCCATTAAATTAGTAAAACTATTTAAGACACTTTCAAATTCCTTTGGTAATTCTTCTTCTATTTTTTCTCCATATTTATAAGAATTAATTACATTATTTAAACTATTTAAACTTTTCTTTAATTTCTTATTAAAAAAGTAAGTTTCACCAAAAATTAACAACATCAAAAAAGGTATTGCAATTAACCACGTCATTTCATTTGATTTAACTATATCATCATATGAACTACTTGTAAATGATGGTGACATAAATAATAATGTTCTATTTTTTTCTTTATCTATTGTTTTAAACTCATACTTTTCCACCATTTGTTCATCACTATAATACCCTTTTAACAAATCTAATTCCCTATCTGTTAAAGTATCTTTTTTTTGAAACAAAGTACCACTTTCAACCTCTAAGTCACTGTTTAAAACAGATGATGCCACAACTACATCTTCATCCATATTACTATCATACATAGTTTTATATATCTTTATTATTTTATTATTCTTTTTATCCACTACATTAAGTACATCATAATAATAATTACTACTATAATCATTTATAAATTCTAAATCACTACCATCTATATTTAAGGCAATATTACTATTCGTAGCATAAATAAGTTCATTATCTTCATCATATATAGCAAAATCACACCCTGGAAACTTACTCATTGGTATGCTTCCATAATTTTCATATTCTAACATACTTTCATATTCTAAAAAATCATCAATTACTAAAAAACTATTATTAAGTTTCCAGCTGTTATACAAGTTAATTAATACAACAAAAAGAAATATTATACAAGTATATATAATAAACTGAATAATAATATATTTATTTAAACTAAACTTCTTTTTTGTTTTCAAATTTATAACCTAACCCCCTAACTGTTTTAATATATTTTGGTTTTTTAATATCTTCTTCAATCTTACTTCTTATATTTGATATATGAACCATCATTGTATTATCATCGCATTCATAAAACTCTCCACTGACACATTCATAAATTTGTGATTTAGTAAATACTTTACCTGGATTTTTCATCATCATAGCAAGTATCTTTAATTCAGTTGATGTAAGAGGTACTATTTTACCCCCAAGTTTTAAAATACACTTACTTAAATCAAGCTCCAAATCCCCATGTCTGATGATATTATCATTAGTCAAATTTCCAAACTCACAATATCTTCTTAACAATGCTTTAACATATGCAATAACCTCCAATGGATTAAAAGGTTTCGTAATGTATGCATCAGCTCCAATATCAAGTCCCAACACTTTATCACTATCCATATTTTTAGCAGATATAATAATAATTGGTATATCACTTTTTTCCCGAATACTTTTAATAAGTTCATACCCATTCAATCTAGGCATCATTAAATCCGCAATTACAATATCAATATCTTCATCTAACTTAGATAAAGCTTCAAGTCCATCATAACTAACAGACACAATAAAACCATTAGATTCTAGATAAAGCTTCAAAAGTTCCACAATATCTTTATCATCTTCAGCAATTAAAACATGATTATGCATAAACATCACCTCAAATTCAAGACTTATTATACCACAACCAACAAAACAATGCGATATTATTTGATAAAATTCTAAAATATACAATTTTCAGTCATACTAAAAAGGACACCCGAAAGTATCCTATAATTTAAATTGAGAATTATAAAGTTCTGCATAAAAACCATTTTGTTTCATCAATTCTTCATGATTACCTTGTTCAATAATATTACCATTATTCATAACAAGTATTAAATCCGCATTTTTTATTGTTGATAATCTGTGAGCAATTATAAATGATGTCTTACCAACAGTTAATTTATCCATCGCACTTTGAACTAATTCTTCAGTTCTTGTATCAACATTACTAGTTGCTTCATCCAATATCAAGAATGGTGCATCTTGAATCATCCCACGCGCAATAGTTAAAAGTTGTCTTTGACCAGCTGACACAGAATCATTATCACTAAGTACAGTGTCATACCCATTTGGTAATGTTTTAATGAAGTGATCAAGTCCAACTGTTTTACAAACTTCTCTAACATCATAATCAGTTACACCTTTACCATTATAAACAATATTTTCTTTAATTGTTCCATTAAATATCCATGTATCTTGTAACACCATTGTAAACAAACTATGAACATTTTCACGAGTTAACTTCTTAGTGGAAACACCATCAATTAATATTTCTCCATCATTTATATCATAAAACTTCATAAGTAAATTAACCATTGTTGTTTTACCTGCTCCAGTTGGTCCAACTATTGCAACCTTTTCTCCAGGTTTTGCAACAGCACTAAATCCATTTATTGTTGGTTTATCATTTCCATCATATTTAAATACTACATTCTTAAATTCAATATTACCTTTTACTTTATCTTTATCAAGAACTTCCATATTTTTTTCTGCAGACATTTCTTTTTCATCCATAAATTCAAATACTCTTTCACTAGCAGCAGCTACGGATTGCATACTAGTCATTGCTTGAGCAATCTGAGAAAGCGGAGAAACAAACAATCTAACATAAACAATAAATGCAACAATAACCCCAAAACTAATATTACCGTTAATTGCAAGTAAAGCTCCAACTACACAAACAGCAACATAACCAAAGTTACCAATAAATCCCATCATTGGCATCATTAAACCAGATAAGAATTCACTCTTCCAATTTGCTCTATATAATTTATTATTTAACTCATCAAACTTTTCATTTGATATTTTTTGACCATTATAAGTTTTAACTACATTAAGTCCTGAATATACTTCTTCAATATGACCATCTAAATTACCAAGTTCCTTTTGTTTTTCAACGAAATACTTTTGACTCTTTGATAAAACCACAGCCATAAAAATAAATCCAAATAGACTAGATAATATCGCAGTTAAAGCCATAATAGAATTTGTTACAAACATCATAATCACTGTTCCAACAAATAATGTCAAAGCACTTACTAATGATGCTAATGATTGATTTAATGATTGACTTATCATATCAACATCATTTGTAACTCTAGATAATGTATCTCCTATTGAATGTTTATCAAAATATTTAAGTGGCAATCTATTTATCTTACCAGATATATTACTTCTTAATCTTCTAGCAAAATTATTTGATACATCAGTCATAGTAATTTGTTCAATATATTCAAATATTGCACTTACTAAGTAAATAGTAACAAGTATTAATGCTATATGTTTAATACCATTTATATCCATGTTTGGTTCAACTATCTTTTTAATACTATCCGGTGCATCATCTATTTTCTTATACAACTTAGTTACATTACTATAATCATCAACAGTACTAATACTTTCTAAAAACTTAGCTTGATCTACAGCACTTATATTAACACCATCAATAGTTATTTCATCAAATAATCTATTAGCAACACTCTCTGGTATTACCAGTACTTTATTATTAATACTTTCCATAAATTTTAAAACATCTTCATCTTTAATCAACACTTCCAATATGGAAGATGGCATATTACTAAAATCTTTATTCTTAATTGCTTCATTAAATATATTTTTATCATCTAAACTAATACTTTCATCAAGCATTATCTTTTTAATAACATCTTCATTAATATTTAGACCAGTCGCTTTAATAATATTTTCTTCATTTAACCTACCAGTAACTTCTTTAGTAAGATACTCTAAATTATCTTTATTAACTACTAAGCCATCAGATATTTTATCTGTTAAATCTCTTAGTATATTCGGAGTAACAATAGTAAGTATTGCCCCTAAACAAGCAAGCACTAGTGATATCACTAGAAGTCTTTTAAATTGATTTAATTCTTTTAATAACCTTTTTATTGAACCTTTAAAATTCTTAGCTTTTTCAACTTTTCTTTCATGTCTAGGCATTATCTAATTCCTCCTTTGACAATTGCGATAAAGCAATTTCTCTATAAACATCATTACATTCCATTAATTCTTTATGTGTACCAATACCAACACAAGTACCTTGATCAAGAACCAATATCTTATCAGCGTTCATAATTGTACCAATTCTTTGAGCAACAATTAAACTAGTAGCATTATTTGTATATTTCTTTAAATTCTTTCTTAATTCTGCATCAGTCTTATAATCAAGTGCAGAAAAAGAATCGTCAAAAATATATATTTCAGGATCCTTAGCAATAGCTCTAGCAATTGCTAGACGTTGTTTTTGTCCACCAGAGACATTTGTACCACCTTGAGCAATATGTGAATCATATTGATTATCCATCTTTAATACAAAATCTTGTGCTTCAGATACTAATGCAGCTTCTTTAATTTTTTCTAAAGTTACTTCTTCCTTACTTTCACCATAACTTATATTACTAGCAACAGTTCCATCAAACATTACAGCTTTTTGAGGAACATAACCAATTTTTTTATATAACTCTTTCAAATTATAATCTTTAATATTAACACCATCAATTAATATTTCTCCATCAGTTACATCATAAAATCTAACAATTAAATTAACAAGTGTTGATTTACCAGAACCAGTTGAACCAATGAATGCAACAGTATCTCCCATATTTGCTTTAAATGATATATTTTTTAAAACGTATTCTTCAGCATCTGGATATTTAAATGATACATTCTTAAATTCAACAGTACCTACTTCACTAGTAACACCATCAAAGTCCCCATCAACAATACTTACTCTTGTATCAAGCACTTCATTAATTCTTCCCGCAGAAACTTGTGATCTTGGAAGCATAACAAATATAAATGCAAGCATTAAGAAAGACATAATAATTTGCATTGCATATGATGAAAATACTACCATATCACCAAATAAACCAATTTTATCAACAAGACCTGCATCCTTAATTAAATATGCACCAATAAAATATATAATAAGTGTTAACATATACATAATTAGATACATAACTGGGGCCATAATTGACATAGTTTTTTGATTAAATAATTGTAAATCAGTTAAACTATTATTAGCACTTTCAAATCTTTTTTCTTGATAATCTTCAGCATTAAAAGCTCTAACTACTCTAATACCAAGCAAATTTTCTCTTGTCACTTCATTTAACTTATCAGTTAACTTTTGAACCAACTTAAACTTAGGTAAAACAATTAACACAAGCATTCCAATAATTGATAACAAAATAATAACAGCAACACCAGTTACCATACTCCATTCCCAACTTTTATTTAATATTTTTGTTATTGCCCATATTGCAGTAACCGGAGCTTTAATTAATTGTTGCAAACCAAAACCAATAAACATTTCTACATTTGTTATATCATTTGTTGTTCTTGTAATTAAACTATTCGTAGAAAACTCTTTTATTTCACTCATAGATAATGATTCAACTTTTTTAAATAATTTATTTCTTAAGTTTCTAGAAAATCTAGATGCCAATATAGATATTAAATATCCAACTATTACTGCCCCAACTAAACTACCAAAAGCACAAAGAAGCATATATCCACCATTTTTTAATATATCAGACATCCTACTTCCTTCAGTTTGAACCAAAACAGTAATTTGGGACATATAATCAGGCATTTTTAAATCAAGCCATACTTCAAGTACAATAATAATGGCACTAACTAAAACTATCAACCAATCTTTTTTTCTAAAATTTTTAATTAATTTTATCATAACTATCCTTTCCTAAATATGCTATTATATTATTACGCATACTATCTATTATATGATTAAACTCATCAATTTCTTCTTTGCTCAATCCCTTTTTTACAACTTCTTCCAATTTTAAAAACTCTTTTTTCTTTTCTTCAAACATATTTATTGCATCACTTTTTAATACAATTTTTTTACACCTAACATCTTCTTCACATATAACTCTTTCAATTAAATTATGTTTTTCCATAGTTTTTAAAACACCAGAAACAGTGGCTCTCCTTAAATTTAGTATATTCTCTAAATCTTTTTGATATACTCCATCTCTATGATGAAGTATATAATTCATTATAATCATTTGACTAGCACCAAATCTATCTACAAGCATCTTTCTTCCAATCACTATATTTAATGAATTCATTTTATATAACATACCTTCATTCATATTACCACCTCAATAATATTACTCCTTCACTTGACATTTGTCAAGTGCCTAACAATTAAAAAACTTGACAAATTGCTAAAATTGAGTATAATAAATATCACTTAAAGGGGGAATCACAATGAAAGATTATTGTGGAAATTGCGAATATTTTGATTTAAATCAAAAAGAATACTGGACAGAACGTTTCTACTGCCCAAAAACTTGTAAATATAAATACAAGAATGAAGAATCATGTAGATTATACATAGAAAAAAAAGATAATGGCTATAAACCTGCAGGTTGCTACATAACCACTATCGTATGTTCAAAACTTGGATACAGAGATAACTGTGAATTTTTAAAAAATTTAAGATTTCTACGTGAAAACTATTTAAGAAAATCACCCGAAGGAATTAATTTACTTCGTGAATATGATGAAATTGGTCCAGTAATTAGTAAGCAAATAGAAAACGCTCCAACAATCGAAGCGTTAACATTAATGAACAAATACATCATTCCAGCATCAGACTATATTTTAAAAAACAACTATGAAAAAGCTACTTTAGTTTATAAAAACATGGTTAATGAACTAAAAGAAAAATATAGTTATGAACTAGCATGTACAGAAATAGACTACAACATCCTAACACCTGTAAAAGACATGGGCAAAGGAAGATTAAGACTAAAACCAACAAAATAACTTGTTGGTTTTAATATGTAAATAAGTTGTTATTCATTATCCAACACTACCTTAGTATGTCCCACTATATCATGTAAACCTCTTCCATCACTTCTAACCAAAATCATTAAATAAGTAACTAATGTTATTAAACTTCCAACACTACTAAATATTGATGTTAAATTTAAATACATATTGCCACTAAATCTAAAAGAAACCCAAATATTCAAAGAAGTAAACAATAAATTATATGCAAATACACTTCTTATTAAATAATCTAATACACTAACCTCTTTTTTATCTATAGATACAATCTTTATTCTCATAAGCTTCTTTCCAACAGTTTGATCGTTATTCCATTTTTGAAATCCAACAAAATATAAAACATAACAACAAACAGATATAATTGATGTAATACTGTTACACCTACTTAAATCTCTATATAAATTAATATTATCTTCTTTAAATACAACATCCAATATATTATCTTCATTAACATCTTTATAAACTTCTCTTATTTTATCTTGAACTTCTAAATACTCATCATAATATGGATTAATTATCCTTATATTAGCTAAACTACTTGCAACTAATCCCACAATCATAATATCTATAAAATATGCTAAAAATCTTTTTAATTTCATATACCCTCCAATATCAGAAAAAAGTAAGCTTACGTAGTTTGCTTACTTGTTCCTAATTTCACACTAATTTCTTTAGCTTTACCATCTCTATAAACAGTAACCTTAATTGTATCCCCAGCTTTATGTTGATATAAATAATATCTTAAATAAGCAATATTTTTAACATCTTCATTATCTATCTTTGTAATAATATCTTTAGTTTTTAAACCAGCACTACTTGCAGGGCTTCCCTTTTCAACACCCGCAACAATAACACCACTTGTTAAACCAGATTCTTTAATTAAACTACTATATTGATAAGAATAATAAGCAGTTGATACATCAAACATTGATACTCCAATATATGGATATTCAGTACTTTCTCCTTTAATTAAATCTTCCGCTTTATTAATAGCAAATTCAATTGGAATAGCAAATCCCATTCCTTCAACTCCACTACTAACAAGTTTTAGTGATGTAATACCAATAACTTCCCCATTACTATTACACAAAGGTCCACCACTATTACCAGAATTAATCGCAGCATCAGTTTGTAAAACCTTCATAACATAATCACTATTTTTATTATTTGAAAGTGATACTTCAACCATTCTATCTTTACCAGATAAAATACCTCTAGTTACTGTCCAAGAATAAGCACTATCAAGTGGTGCCCCTACTGCAAAAGTAGTATCCCCAACTCTAGAATCTTCACTCTTACCAATTTCAACAACACTTAAATCTTTATCAGATTCAACAGTTAAAACTGCAATATCAGCATATTGATCAGAACCCACAACCTTTGTTTCTAAAACAGTTCCATCAGTAAATGATACAGTAACTTTATTACCACCATCAATAACATGATGATTAGTTAAAATATAATATGTTTTATTATCTTTTTTATAAACAAAACCAGTACCAGATGCTGTATATGTATCATCTTGATATGTTGAAACAACTACTACTGCATCATAAACCTTTTCAACAGCATCTGCTATTCCTTTATCTGTAACAGTTACATCCTTTTCTAACTTAGTAATATTTTGAGTTATACTAGTTGGAAAATAATACACAACTGCATACATAGCTAAACAACCCACAAAAAAGGCAATCAAATAATAAATAATTTTTCTTCTTTCCTTATTCTTTACTTCAATCTTTTCTTCATTCATTTTTCTAACCTCACTATTTCTTTATAATTATTTGGAAATCCCATTTCATGTAATACTTTTTCTATCTTTATTACATTGAGCTTACCAGACAACCTATCTAATTCATAACTTATTTCATTTATAAATAAATTAAAATTATCTGGATCTAACAACGTTTTAAGAATAATCACTAATGCAAATAAATCATTCTTACCATATATATATTCCTCATTATTTATAGGAATATACAATAACTTATGATATTTTGTATCATCAATAGCTTTCTGAGTTCTATTAATATAACAAATATCTTCATGGGCACATAAATTTCTATAATTAGCTAAAATAGGTAAATAATCAACCATATTTTTGATACTTACACCAAATACATCAGCTATTTCTTTTTGATCTTGATACTGAAGTATAGTATAAAGTTCTCCAACAATACCAAATGATAATACTTTAACTACTACCCACAATGGAATGTACCCATAATTTATAATGTAATGTGCTGTTGCTGTATGTTGTTTTCCATTTACGCTAATTTGTCTTTTCATCTTTCTAATTAAGTCATTAATCTGTCTATTCTTTCTAGAATCTCTAACAAAATTATTCGGATTTAAATAATTATTTTCTTTAAAACCATGGTTCTTACTCATTACATAAGCAAGTATACTCTTTAAATTATTTTCAACAATCAAGATATTTTTAAATATTATATTTCTTATTTGTCTATCAAACAAGAACATAGAATATAACTCTTTAAATGTTGTTCCTTCCAAATACCTTTTATTGTCTATTGGATCCATAAATAGATGACGGTACCCACTTAAAAAGAAATAATTTTCACGTAACAAAATACTTTTAGTGGCTTCAACATCATCTACCACTAAACCTTTGTTAACCAGTATGTCAATTTGTTCATCTAATGTTTTAAATGTCTTCGATTTCACACTATACCGCCTTTACTATAAACATTATATCACAATCAACATAATAAATATACCTCTATTTAATGTCTTTAATGTAAAAAAACTGTGAAAAAAAAGTGAAACAATGTTATTTTAACTTAATTATAATAATTTATTATAGCATCTCCAAGTATTTTTGCAAATTCTTTTTGATATTCTTCTGTTATTAATTTATCTCTTTCTTCTTTATTAGATAAAAAACCACATTCAACTAAAACACCTTTACTATTTAATTTACTATACATGTAAGTATCCCCAGGTATTTTTTTTACACTTCTATCTGTACCTAATTTTTTATTAATATATTCTTGTATTTTAACAGCCATATCTTTATTATCTTTATTAAAAAATACCTGAGGCCCATTATATCTATAATCAGTCAAATAATTTAAATGTATTGATACATACATATCAACATATTTTTTATTAATAATCTTTATTCTTTCATCAAAATCTTTTTTCTTTCTATGATTATTTACTCCATTACTTAAATCACTATCACTATCCCTAGTCATAATGACTGTTGCACCGCAACTAGACAAATACTCATATAAATATTTTGATATATTTAATGTAATATCTTTTTCATATATATCTTTATATATAGCACCCGGATCAAGACCTCCATGACCAGCATCAACAACAATAACTTTTCCTTGCATAGGTAAATCAGCCTTAACAGGATTCCCATATAAAACTAAAAACAATATAATAAACAAAAACATAATCTTAACATAATAATTCTTCATATTAATATTTATGCTTTAGATTTAATTATTATATATTATTCACAAAAAGAAAGACTACTTATCATAATCTTCCATAAAACTTTTATATACTCCATCCTTTTTAAAACCAAGTACACAATTTAAATTAACATTATCTAATGACTTAAATATATTATAATCAATATCAGGATTCAAACTTCTTAAGTGTTTAATTAACTCTTTCATTTCTCTTCTTTTACTCAAGACTATATCTCCATTTACTTTTTCAGTAAATTTACAAGCACAATTAATAAACTTTAAATTATTATATTTAACCCAACCAAGTATATTGTTTTCTTTAACTAAATAAAGAGGTCTAATTAATTCTAACCCTTCATAATTTTCACTATGAAGTTTTGGTAACATAGTTTTAACTTCACTTCCATAAAACATTGATAAAAGTGTTGTTTCAATAACATCATCAAAATGATGCCCCAATGCAATTTTATTACATCCAAGTTCTTTTGCTTTATTATAAAGGTATCCTCTTCTCATTCTAGCACACATATAACAAGGACTTTTTTCATTTAACATATTTGCAACATCAAATATATCACTATCAAACATCTCTAAATTTATATTTAATTTTTTAGCATTATTTAAAATCATCTCTTTATTTGCATCATTATACCCCGGATTCATACAAACATAAAAAGCATCAAATTTAACCCCGCCATGTTTTTGCAATTCTTCAACACACTTTGCAAGTAAAAATGAATCTTTTCCTCCAGAAATACAAACCATTACTTTATCCCCTTCATTAATAAGTTCATATTCTTTACAAGCTTTAACAAACTTTGCCCAAATTTCTTTTCTATATTTTTTTATAATACTTCTTTCTATTTCTTTGTATTCTTCCATTTTTCTATTTCACCTCCAAATAAACTCCATGGATATTCTTTAAGTGGTGGTTCTAATTTAAATAATAACTTTTCTTTTAATGTCGGATGCATAAATTCTAAACTACATGACCACAATGCAATTTGTTCTTTAGGTAATGCATTTTTATTATATTTTTGATCTCCCCACAAAGGATGATTCCTTGATGAATATTGAACTCTTATCTGATGAGACCTTCCAGTTTCCAAATTAATTAAAACCAAACTTAAATTATCTTTATAACCTAAAACTTCATATGATAGCTTTGAATATTTACCTTCCTTATCAACAATAGTTTTATTTTCAGATTCAATCTTTTTTAAATAATCTTCAAAAACACCATTTTTATCTAACTTACCTTCAACAACTGCCAAATAACTTTTATGAAAATCATGAACTCTAATTGCTTCAGATAATCTTGATGCAGCTTTACTAGTTCTTGCAAAAACCATTAAGCCACCTACTGGTCTATCTAATCTATGAACAAGTCCCAAATAAACATCCCCAGGTTTATTATATTTTTCTTTAATATAACATTTCAAACTACTAAGCAAATCTAAATCTTTTGTATTATCTTCTTGAACCAACATATTTCTTGGCTTTTCAACTACCAATAAATGATTATCTTCATATATAATTTTATTCATCTTGCCATAACCCATAAATACCACATGGAAGCACTAAATCGTTTCTCTTTATTGGAAGCCCAATTTCTCCAGCATCAATAACACCACCAAAAGTCTTACCAACAGTTAGTTTTAAAATATTATATAAAACCGTACTAGATACTCCAGTTGTATAAGCATTTATAAGAAAAAACAATGGTTTATCACTAAGTAAAAGTGCACATCTACTAACAAGTTCTTCTAAGTTCTTTTCAAGTTTCCAAACTTCACCACTAGGTCCTCTTCCATATGAAGGTGGATCCATAATAATAGCATCATATTTATTACCACGTCTTATTTCTCTTTCAACAAATTTTAAACAATCGTCAACTAAAAATCTAATATAGTTATTTTCAACTCCAGAAAGTTTTGCGTTTTCTTTTGCCCATTCAACCATACCTCTAGCAGCATCAACATGAACAACAACTTCAGCTCCAGCCTTACTACATGCAACAGTAGCAGCCCCAGTATAAGCAAACAAATTAAGAACTTTAATACTTCTACCAGCATTTCTAATTTTTTTCATACAAAAATCCCAATTACAAGCTTGTTCAGGAAACAAACCAGTATGTTTAAAATTAGTGGGACTAACTTTAAACTTTAAATCTTTATATTCCACTGTCCAATAATCAGGTAACTTTTTATTAAATTCCCAATGACCTCCACCATCAACAAATCTATAATAAACACCATCAGCCTTTTTCCATGCATCATCCATTTCAATTGGCCACATAGCTAAAGGTTCAGGTCTACGCAACAAAACATTTCCCCAACGTTCAAGTTTTTCGCCATTACCAGCATCTAAACATTCATAATTTTTCCATTCATTACTAATTCTCATAATTATCCCCTCACATGTAACTATTTTACTAAAAAAGAAAGATAAAAACAATAGCAAAAAAGAAATTAACTAAGTTATTCCTCTATTAATTTCTTTCATTTATTAATTCTTTCATTTGAAATGTGAGTAAACTCTTGATATTGATGCAATAAATTATCAAACCACACAGGTATTCCTTCTAACTTAGATACATCAATTCTTTTAATATCTTTAACAACTTTAATAATTTCATCAAAACTTCTCACTTCATAAAAGAATCTACCTTCTCCAGAAACATACAACTCATCTTCACTATAATAATTAATATTTAAACTTTGTCAATTATCAAAGAAGTTTATGTCATCATATTTAATATTTGTATCAAAAGGCTTTAGCCAATACTGATCAGATAATGATAAACCAAATGCTTTATAAAGTAGTTCATTCGGAGCTATAATATTTAATCGATGTAACAACAAATCTAACCTATCTCTCCATGATAGAATACCACGTCCCAAGAACCAACGAGATAATCTTTTTAATAAGGCATCATTATCATTACTAAATCTACTAATTATATACGGAGCATATTCCATATTAGACACATTATAAATTTTAGTAAAACTACAACTTATAGAATCATATTCTAAACTCATTACTTCAACATCCTTGCTCATTAAAATACGTTTCATCTTATACTCCTCATTTCATAAATATTGTATCAAATAAAAACAAAATTTTAAAGACAGAATTAACAAATTAAACGCTTTCCCCTTTACGAGAAAACGATAACAAACAAAAGAAACAAAAAACCCCATAAACCATTGGTTTATGAGGAAAGTTAAAACCGAAATTCTATTAACGTTTACTAAATTGTGGAGCTCTTCTTGCTTTCTTAAGACCATATTTCTTACGTTCTTTAACTCTTGGATCTCTTGTTACAAATCCAGCATTCTTAAGAATATGTCTATAACTATCTTCTCTAGTTTGGTCAGTATTTGCATCAAATGCAAGTAATGCTCTAGTAATACCTAAACGAATTGCACCAGTTTGTCCTGAGAATCCACCACCATTAACATTAATATCAATGTCAAATCTATTTTCATTACCAGTTGCAACTAATGGTTGTTTTAAATCCATTACTAATGTTGCAAATGGAAAATAATCATTAACATCAACACCATTTACAGTGATATTACCAGTACCACCAACTAATCTTACTCTTGCTACACTTCTTTTTCTTCTACCAGTAGCTGTCCATTCTTGTTTCTTAGCCATAATTCCTCCTATTTAATTTCCAAAGTCTTTGGTTGTTGAGCTTCATGTTTATGATCAGGTCCGCTATAAACAAATAATTTTTTACCCATAGCTCTTCCTAATCTATTATGAGGAAGCATTCCTTTAACTGCTCTTTCAACCATTTCTTCTGGATAATTATTGATCATTTCTTTAGCTGTTCTTTCTCTTAATCCTCCTGGAAAGCCACTATGATTATAATATTTCTTATTATCTAACTTGTTTCCAGTTAAAACTACTTTATCAGCATTAACTATAATTACATAATCACCACAATCAACATATGGAGTATAAGTTACTTTATGTTTTCCTCTTAAAACATGAGCAACTTGTGTTGCAACACGACCTAAAGTCTTACCTTCAGCATCAACAACATACCAATTTCTTTCGATATTTTCCTTTTTTTGCATAAATGATTTCATATTCAAATTCCTTCCACTACGTTCAATGTTTAATTTTCCCACGATTAAACAAATCACATAAATAAAATGTACCGATTAAAATTATATGAAAAAAATGACAAAAAGTCAAATGTTTTTAAGCAATTTGTGATTATTTTTCATATATTTCTTAAAAAAGTTACTAAATATAGCAAAAATACAACAAAAATAGTACCAACGTATAAAATTATATTTTGCCAAAAACAAAACCAATCAAACACTACACTATTATGTAAAACTAAAAATGAAACTCCAAAAAATATTAATCTAAACAAAATAATAAACAAACTAAATATCAACAATTTATTAATTAACACCCATCTCATCTTACATCTTAACAAAAGAAATTCACTTGAATTATATTTTTCAAATTCTAAAAAGAGCAAAAACATATATATTAAACTTAATAGTTGAAATCCAATCCATAAAACTTCCAAAAATGTAACATCATAAGTATAAAAAACGCCCAAAAGAAAGTAAAAATCACTTAATCTTACTCCAACCGGAGAAACAATCACCAAACTAAAAATTATAAGAAGGAATAACAACCAAACTCCAAAAAACTTCAAATAACTTTTCTTAATTAAATTACGTAACACACATAATTGATATATCATTTTATTACCCCATTTTATATATGGTATCACACAACTTTTCTAAACTATTTGCTATATGACTAGTTATAATTATTATTTTATTATTTTTCTTCATTTCTTTTAAATACTCTTCTATTTTTAAAATACTTTCACTATCAATACCATTAAATGGTTCATCTAATATTATTACTTCTGGATTTTCCATAATAACCTGAGCAATACCCAATTTTTGTTTCATACCCAATGAATAATCCCCATATAACTTATCTTTTTCACAAGTTAAATTAACAATATCTAAAGCTTTATTTATATCATCATCATTAATCTTATTTGTTATTTTTGATAATACTTTTAAATTTTCAAAACCTGTTAACTCAGGAAAGAAATATGGTGTATCGATCAAAGCTCTGACATTAGATTTAATAACTAAATCTTGATTAATTTTAACTCCATCATATAAAACACAACCAGAACTAGTTTTATATAAACCACATATAATTTTTAACAAAACACTTTTACCAATACCATTTATACCACTAAGTCCATAAATATTACCAGATATAAATGTATAATTAACATTATCTAATACTTGCTTTTTACGAAAACTCTTACAAACTTCTTTAACTTCTATTTTCATCTTGACCTCCAATATCTTTCAGATTTTATAACCAACTTTTCTTGATTCCTATATGCTAAGAAAACACCTACAAAACTAATAACTAACATAACAAATGAAAATAACATCACCGATGAAACCCCATAAGCATCATTAAAGGTAAATGCATCCATAATATTAAAAAATGACCCACCACAATAGTCTTTAAAGAAGACATTACAAACACCAGATGCACTAAACAACTCTAAGAAAAGCTCTAACCCAAAGAAAATTACATAAGATAAAACCAAACTTAAAAAATAATTATTTTGATATCTTGCAACAATTAAACCTAAATTTATAAACATACATGAATACATAAATATATTGATTAAGTACAAAATAATAAATAGATAAATATTATTTGTAATATCACTCATCCATAATGTTAAAGTATTAGTATTATTCTGAATAACTCCATATTTAAGTGATACACAAATCATTATAATTGCAATTAATGGCAATATCCACACAAACCTATAAGCCTTACCAAATAAACACTTTAAAAAGCTTAAATAATTCTTCCTAGTTAAATAATTTACAATATAACCATTCTTAAGTAATCTACACACATAATAAAGGGCAGGAACTAAAACAACCAATAAACCTAAGTAGCCAACTACTAAACCACATTTTTCTATTGCCATATCACTTAAATAATTATAAAAGCTAAACTTATCATCTTTATAAGATAATATATTTTCACAATACTTAATATAATTATCGCTATAACTATTATTTTCATCACTTAAATCAGTTTCACATTTTAAAGCTATATTTTCTTTTCTCTTATCAATTTGTTGAAACTCATTAACACTTTTACTAATACCATTAAAAACATAACCAAAAACAACTATTATAAACACTATAACAAATAAATTTCTTTTTAAAAACTTAAACACAATTACCACCTATACTTCCTGTTATCATACTTAAAGATTACCAAAAAACTAATAAAAAGTCAACATAAAAAGACACAATTACTTATGCCTTCTCTCTCTTCTTAAATCATCTAAATCAAGTAATATTTGATTATCTCCACTTAACCTATAATATGTTGAACTTAATAATGCATTATCAATTAATCTAGTAGCTAAATAACCTGATATTTAACCACCAATTTCTTGTAATGTAAAACATGTAAATATATTTACCCACGGAGTATTAGCACACGCCATAAACAAAAATGTCCCTAGCATAGCTAAAGTTACTAAATAATTCTCATTACCAGTATAATTAAACTTTTCAAAACTAATCAAATTCATAAAAGAAAGTGATGTTAATAACTTTTCTATATTTAAAAAACAGTACTACATTTATCAATTTCTTTAATTAAATATTCTCTATCTTCTCTTTTTTTCTCTTATTAACTTTACTTCATCATCAAGTTCATCTGCTCTTTTAAATAAATATTTTTTATCAACATATCCCTCAATTATATTCGTCGTAGCTAAACCACCAATAGCAAGCACTAAATCTTGCATAAGTCCCACTAACAAAGTATTACCAAATACAGCTAAAGCAAGTACTAAAAAATGAATCGCACTTTTAACTGATAAATTAAATGTCTTTGAATAAATCTTATCTTGTACTTCATCTATATAATCTTCGGGATAATCAAGATTCTTTATATTTTCTTCTGTTTCATATTTTTCAATCATTATCTTTCTTTTAATAGTTTCTTTAAATACTTCATAGTTAACTAAATATCCACCAAAAATAGTAAATAACTCTATAGCTATAGTTTTTGCATTAACATCATCAACCATAATATGGTTACCACAAATCATTAAACCCACTGTTAAAACTTTAATAACGTTATTTAATACTTTATCTTGTTTTACATCCCTCTTATATTTTTCAATATTTATTACTTTAAATTCTTCTTCCATAACCTACACCTCTTACATCATTAATTAATTTTTTACCCAATTTATTCTTTTCATCCTCACTTGCTTTTGCAAGAATTACCTCATTACCAACAACCTTTTCCTTGCATATCAAGATGTCATCACTATCACTTACATTAACCAAAGTAATATACTTAACATTTCCAATTATTGATATATCTAAAACAGTATATTTTTTATTATTATCTAAAGTTACTACATCTAATACTTCCAAAATATCCTCCTTATCAAGTCTAATATTTAATGTCTGTCAAATATAACCCACATGCAGGTACAACACATAATTTTTTAGTAAATTCTTTATTATCAATCATACCATAAATAGTGTTTATATCTACTTTACCTTTTCCAACATCAACTAAGGCTCCAACTAAATGTCTTACCATATAACGATAAAACCCAGCACCAACAAATTTAAATGTAAGAATATTACCAAACTTACTTATCTTTATATTATATATAACAGATTCATAATCATCTCTATATCCACTTACAAAGTTTCTATAATCATGTACTCCCACAAAAACTTTACTAGCTTCCCTCATTTTCTTTATATCTAAATCATACTTAATCTGATAATAATACCCTTCATAATTACTTTTATACTTACCAACATTTATTTTATAAACATAAGTCTTTTTCTTAACATCATGTCTTGCATGAAAATTATTATCCACTAACTTTAAATTATTTATAACAATTTCTCCATTTAATATCTTATTAATACACTTTATATCTTTCCAAGTAACTTTTTTTGATGTATCAAAATGAGCACATTGACACTTTGCATGAACTCCAGCATCAGTTCTTCCACTTCCCTTAATAAGAATATCTTGTCCAAAATAACCACTTAGTGTTTGTTCCAATAACCCTTGAACGTTTTTAACATTCTTCTGACGTTGAAATCCATGAAAAAGAGTTCCATCATAACTAAATTTAATTAAATATCTCATGACTTAATCCTATAAATTGCTTTTAATAAATCATCTAATTCTTTATAATGATTTATTTTAACACCTAAATCATTGCTTTTGTTATTAAACTTAACAATCTCAGGTAACTCAATATACTTACTTAAATTATTATCAAATATGTCATCTGTTTCATATACAATATCTTTGTTAATAACATAAAACTTATCAACAAGATTAATAAACATTTCACTATTTTTATCAATTAATATAATCTTTCTATTATAACTAACTATTCTTTTAAATAACTTCTTATAATGTTCTATATCTTTACTAGTTAATCCTTTACTAAAATTATTAAGTATTATAACTTTATCTTGTAACTTACTTGCAAGTATTACTTTATTTTTATCTCTATATGACAATTTATCAAATAATTTATCCATATACTCTGGCGTAAGTCCAGCCATTTTTAAAGCATCTAAACTTCTTTTTTTAACAATATCCTTAACCATTAGTCCCTGATATTTCAGTAGACCATAATCATCACTTATAACACCAATAATATTTCCCTTTAACTTTTCTAATTCCATAAAGCCCTCACTAATTCATCTAAATCATAATAAACTTTATTAAATATATCATAATAATTAAGTTGAATAGATAAATCAACCACAAAAGGTAATCCATACCCAAGTCTTTTCAAAGTCTTTTCTTCTTTTAAAACTTCATTTCTATTACCTTCTAAAACTAACTTATTTCCATCATAAACAAATATATAATCAGAGTATATTGCATCTTCAACATTACTAGTTACATTTACATATGATATATTTTGTTTTTTTAACAACTTAAATATTTCCATCTTTTCATCAAGTTTTAAGCCATACAATGTTTCATTAAATATAACTTGTTTATTTGGAAAAAATTCTAGCTTTTCTACCAACTTATTAAATTCTAAATCTTTAACAACAGGAATACTACCAAGTTTATTAATAAAATTTTCATCAGGATTATTATGAAGTATACAATAATTTATCTTTTCATCAAACATCATATAACACAACATCTCCTTTTTCTAAAGACTTTTTTACATCAATTAACCTTTGGTTAGTGCTACCCCTAAACTTACAAGCTAAACTTTTCTTATCAAGTACAAATTTACCATCCACTAAAACATCAACATTTTTTAACAATTCCAATCTATCCTTATCTCCATTAATTAATGCATCATACGTAAAACCTGTATAAGCCCAGACATTTAACCCAATAGATTTAGCAAACTTTGCAATATATAATGCTTCCTTAGGTTGAAAAAATGGATCTCCACCAGATAAAGTGATACCACTTTGATACTTCAAAGACTTAAGTTCACTACATATCTCATCAACATCTTTTAAAAATCCCCCATTCATATCATGAGTTTCTGGATTATGACAGCCCAAACAATTATGTAAACATCCTTGAAACCATATTACAGTTCTAATTCCACTACCATCTAAAATACTATCTGGTTGAATTTCACTAGCTAATCTTACTTTCATCATTACCACTTCTTTCTTTATGATTTTTAACTAAATTATTTATCTTAATAAAACGATGATTAATACCAGACTTACCAATTTTATAATTATATTCAAGTGTTACTATATCAGCAAGTTCTTGCATTGAAACCTCCGGATACTTAATTCTAGCATTAGCAACAATTCTCGTATTTTCATCAAGCAACCCCATTAAATCATGACTAATTAAATAATTAATTGCTTCCACCTGTGCTTGTCCAGTTCTAAATGTCTTTTCTTGATTAGCAATCTCACAATTATTTAATCTATTAACCATATTCTTATGATCTCTATATATTCTTATATCTTCAAAATAAAATAATGAATTTGTTGCTTTAAACATCTTTATTAAATCACTTATACATTCACTAGCTTTAATATACACTATATTTTTATAACCTCTTTTTATTAACTTAGCTTTCAAATTAAAATAATTTAACAAATTAAGCACTTGCTTTGCAAGACGTTCTTTAGTAAATATAAACTCCAAATGATAACCACTTGTACTTGGATTTGATACATTACCTACTGCCAAAAAAGCTCCTTTAATGAAAGCAATTTTCTCTTCATCACTAACTAAATCATCAACATTTATTTTTATACCTACACTTATATCTTTCTTAATAAAATCAATTCTTTCTATTATTCTTAAAATATATATTTGTTTTACTTTAAATCTTTTTTGTATTCTAACTACAATACTTGGATTAATCCCATATATTTCTTTAATCTCTTTATATATCATCCTAGCTATACTAGCATTTTCCAAAGTAATTAGTATCTCATCTTTATTAAACTTAGCTACACTATTTAAAAATGCACTAAGTTCATACCTAGCTTCAATAACATTAATATCATTCTTTGATATTTCTTCTTTTAAACTTGTTGTAAATGTCATTTTCTACCATCCATCAAATAAGAAAATATTAAATATCCAGTCTTTAAAGAATCATGTCTATAAACACCATCTTGTGTAGTAAATAACTTATCTTGGATAACATAAATATCACTATCATCAAACTCATGCATATCTAAAATAACTGGATCTTTTTGTTCAAGTGTTGCATACCTATTAGCTAAATTACTACTTATTACTTCATTATTAGCAATAACAATATCAATACTTCCTTTTCCTAAGTACTTTTCTAAATACATAATATGATCTTTAACACTAAAATCATCTGTTTCTCCTGGTTGAGTAAACAAATTGCAAATATACATCTTTTCAGCTTTAGCATTATTTATTTCTCTAACTAGAGTTTTATCAATTAAATGAGGTACAATACTTGTAAGCAAACTTCCTGATGAAAATATAATTAAATCAGCATCTCTAACTGCATCAATAACATCAGGATTAACTACAATATCTTTATCATATTTTACTTCCATTATTTTTTTAGCACACTTAGTAATCTGAGTTTCTCCATAAACCTTTTTACCATTCGTAGTAATACCTACCAAATTAACATTATCTTCAGTCAAAGGCAAAATATTTCCCTTTACATCCAAAAGAGTTTCCATAACAGGTAAGCTTTTAGCAAAACTCCCCTTTAAATCCATCAAAGCCATTAACAACAAGTTTTTAACTGAATGTATTCCTAAACTCTTTGACTTAGTAAAACGATAATTCATTAAATCAATAACATCTTGACTAGATTCAGACATACTAAGCATAACCTTCGATATATCACCAACCGCAGGTATATTTAATTCTCTTCTTAATAAACCAGTACTTCCCCCATTATCTGCAACAGATACTACCGCAGTAATATCCACTGGAAATAGCTTTATTCCTTTTAAAAGTTGAGAAAGACCACTGCCTCCTCCAAATATAACAATCTTTTTCATAAGCAATCACACCATTAGTGTACCACAAATATTACAAAAATGGAATATTACTTCGTTTAACTCCACCATTAACTTCATAACATTTGTCTATTACAATAAATGCAGATGGATCAATTTCTAGAATACGATTCTTAAGTAAATAGTAATCATTGTTAGAAACTGCACACATAATAAGTACTCCATTTTTATGTGAATATCCCCCAGTACCAGGTATCGTAGTAAACCCAGTTTTAAATTCTTCAAATATTAATTTCTTAACAGCTCTAGTCTTTCTTGTATAAATATAAAATAACTTACTATCAGATATACCAAACATAATCTTATCAATAAAATATGTTGAACAATATAATATAATAAATGAATAAACTGCTTTAGTAAATCCAAAAACAATCATCCCAGAACAAATAATAAAACCATTTGCAACAAGCAATGCTTTTGATTCAGAAACATTACAATATTTGTTTATTAGTTGCATTATTATGTCAGATCCTCCCGCAGTAAATCCACTTCTATAAATAAATCCACTACTTACACCATATAAAACAACTGCAAATAATAGTGTTAAATAAAAATCTTCAGTAACTATATATTTACTTAAAAATGTTGCAACTGGTAGTGATATAGTTACCATTAATGGATACAATAAAGAACCAATTATGTTTTTTTTCGTAGTTTTCCAACCAAGAAATATAAAACAAATAATAAGTAATATGACATTTGCAATAAGCAAAAAGACAGATGGAGTCCATCCAAATAATTTTTGCATAACAATAGATACCCCACTAAAACCAGATACTACTAAATCATTCGGAGTTAAAAACAAATTAAAACATAATGCATAAAAGAATAATCCAAAAACTAATGAACATCCATCAAATATTATTTCTTTATAATTTATTTTTTCCATTTTTATTACCCACTTTGCTATATTAATTATAAACTATTTGCTATATTTTTTCAATTAAAACATATATTGTTATGAGGTGAATTTTAAAATGAACGGTAACTATTACCAAAATCCAACATTTCCATCAACAGGTTATCAAACACCACCAGGAAATATGCAAATAACTGATGTTAACAAAGAAAATTATGTTTATAATGAACAAAGTTATATTGAAAACATCCTAAGACTTAACAAAGGAAGAAAGGTTAAAGCTTATGTTTCATATCCAGATAGTAGTGCATGGCAAAATAAAGTATATGAAGGAATTATCGAAGAAGCAGGTAAAGACCATTTAATAATCAGAGATAATACCAATAATTTATGGTACTTAATTAGAATACTTTACCTAAACTATGTAGAATTTATGGAACCAATCATATACTCACATGCATATTCAGAAAAAACATATTAAAAATAAAATCAACCAATCAAGGTTGATTTTATTAATAGTAATATTTAAAATTATTCTTTTCTACTCCAAGTTTTGTCTTTGGACCATGCCCTGGATAAACAATTAAATCATCCGGATACTTAGATATTTTTTCTAAACTTTTTATCATATCAATATCACTCCCTGATGGTAAATCAGTTCTCCCTATCGTATGATAGAATAAAAAATCCCCACTAAATAATACTTTTTCACATTTAAAATAAAAACATTTACTGTCACTGGTATGCCCAGGTGTCAATATAACTTCATAATCAAAGTAACCACTTTTAGTATTTTCTTTTAAACCAAAATATTCTTTTAATTTATCTAAAGCTCCAATATGATCAAAATGATAATGAGTAACAAGTATTTCTTTTACATTTTTCTTTTTACATGCATCAATAATTTTTTCTACTTCATCCCCTGGGTCTACAATAAATGTATTACTTCCTATTGTACAAACATAACATTTTTCTTGTAAATCACCAACTACTAAGGTATCTATATTCATTATTTAAACCATTGTGTTCTTGAATAGAACTTTACTCCTTTTCCTGGAAATCCTGGTGGATTAATTAACTTCTTATAAAATGTTGCCCAATTTGTCCAGTTACCTTCAGATACAGAATAATGTAAATGAGCACCAAAAGTACAAGTATCATAACCACCATATTTTGCTGATGTACTATGACCACCTGAATAACCTATAATAGTTTGATTAGTTACACTTTGATATAACTTAACATTATAAGAAAGTAAATGAGCATAAAGCATAACATAAACTTTACCATCAACAACAGATTCAATATAAACTTGATATCCACCGCATCTCCACATTTTAGAATTACTTGAATTAACCAAATAAACAACTTTACCATTTGTTGCAGAATACACTGGAGTTTTTTCAGGAACACCAATATCAATACCGCTATGAGAACCAGTCTTACCATTTAAAGTTCTTAACCCAAATAAACTAGTTACCATCCCACTATTAACAGGTTTTAACCAAGTCCCATTATAAGCAAACTTAGCACATTCTGTAAATTTTTGATTTTCACCACAACCTAGTGACTTATAATGATTTATATTCTTAGTAACTATATCAATTTCATCATTAATATCAACACCAATATCCACTAAATTAAGTAAACTTGTATCTAATTCTTCAATTTTCTTTTCATAACTAACTATATTACTATTTAGTTGTTTTTCATAATTAACTAAATCTACATTTTTTTGTTCATTAGATTTAATTAAATTTTCCATTTCTTCAAGTTTGTTTTTATTAAATTCACTTAGTTTTTTAACTGCATCAATTCTCATTATTAAATCAGTCATACTAGATGATTCACTAACAAACTCTAAATAAGCATTACTACCCGTCATTTCTTGATAAAACTTCATTAAATCTTCAGTTTGTTTATTTAATTCTTCAATCTTTACTTTAGTATTTTCAATTTCTTGTTTTAACGAAGTAATTTGATTTTCAGAATTGGTTATTTCATCTTTAGCATTAAGTATCTCTTGATTCTTTTTATTCTTTTCTGCTTGTGTCCAAGCTTTCTGATTAGCTAAATCCTTTTTTTTCTTTTGTAACTTAGCAAGTTCCTGACGTAACTCAGCAAGTGTTGTTGGTTCACTACTACTTGATGCAGCATCTACATCATCGGGACTAACCAAAAAACATGAAACTACAATTGTAATTGCCAACATATATCTTATAAAGTATTCACATAATTTTTTAATACCCATAATTACACCTTCAAATACTTTCTAACAGCTTTAATACTTCCATACATACCAACTAAAGCACCAATACCAAGTAAAATTAATGAAATCTTAAATACAAATGGATATGGTTTAATAAGCATAATCATATTTGAAAATAACTTACCATGCATTCTAGAATACAAAATAACATAACCATATATAGTAATACAAATAGGTATTATTGAACCAACTACACCAATTATAAAACCTTCAAATAAGAAAGGTAGCTTAATTGTAATATTACTTGCACCAACAAGTCTCATTATTTCAATTTCTCCTCTTCTACTAAATATAGTAAGTTTAATAGTATTACTAATTAAGAAACCAGTTACTAAAACTAAAGCTATAACAACAACAAGTACAACTTTTTGAATAACATCAAATACAGAAATAACATTTTCTACCATGCCTTCTCCATATTTAACAGTATCTACTCCTTCAATACCTTTAATAAATTCACTAGTTTCACTTAACTTCTTAACATCTTTTACTTTAACAACGAATGAATCATTCAATGGATTTTCATCTAAATAATCTAAAACGGTTTTAAATGAATCATCGTATTCACTCATTTCTAACTTCCATTCATCTTTACTTTTGTATGTAGTTTCTAATACATTTTTATAACTATTTAATTCTGTTTTTATATTTTCAATTTGTTCACTAGTTACATCACCATTTAGATAAACTACCACAGTTAATTCATCTTCAATTAACTTAGTTGCATTATTAACATTAGCTGCAGCAACCATAGCAACAGCCACTAAAATAAGTGTTATTGTTGTACACATAATTGATGCAAAACTTAAAGAAAAATTTCTAACGACGCTTTTGAAAGCATCTCTTATACTTCTAAAAAATATTCTACATGCCCTCATTTGTCTTATAACTTCCTTTCTCATAATCACCAACTAATACCCCATGGTTAATAACTAAAACTCTTTTTTTCATATTATTAACTATATCTTTATCATGAGTAGCCATAATTACTGTTGTACCTAATTCTTTATTAATTTTATCTAAAACTTTCATAATTTCTTCACTAGTTTCAGGATCTAAATTACCTGTTGGTTCATCACAAATTAATAACTTTGGTTCATTTACTATTGCTCTAGCAATACAAACTCTTTGTTGTTCTCCACCAGATAATTCTCCTGGAAAAGATCTAACCTTTTCTTTTAAACCAACTCTTTCTAAAGCATTTAAGACCTTAGGTCTAATTTCATTACCCTTCATACCAATACATTCCAAAGCAAATGCAACATTTTCATATACCGTAAGTCTAGGTAACAACTTAAAGTCTTGAAATACAATTCCAACTTTTCTTCTTAATTTATAAACTTTACCATTTCTTAGTTTACCAACATTTAAACCACCCACATAAACAGTACCACTCGTAGGTTTTTCTTCTCTATAAAGCATCTTTATAAAAGTAGACTTACCACTAGCAGTTAAACCAATAACAAAAACGAATTCTCCCCTAGCAACTCCAACAGATAAATCAGCTATGGCAGTAATTCCATTCTTATAGGTTTTATTTACATTTTTTAATTCAATAAACTTCATAGAATACAATCCTCCAACATAATTATACCAAAGAATTTCCAATTAATAAACTACTTTCAACATACCTTTTCTATTACTTTACATTAAATTTAACCACATTCCTTGCAAGTAGACCATAATTTTAATATAATAATTAAAGACGGAGATGATTTTTTTGAAAAAAAACGAATTTATTGAAGGAGCGCTAATTGCTACCATCGCCATAATTGTATCAAAAATACTCGGAGTACTTTATGTAATTCCATTTTACAATATAATCGGAGAAAACGGAGGTTCCTTATATGGTTATGCCTATAACATATACAATTTCTTTTTAATTATTTCATCCGCAGGTATACCACTAGCTATCAGTAAAATTACTAGTGAATACAATACCCTTGGTAAAATGAAAGAAAAAACATACATGTTCAACTATTCAAAAAAGTTAATAAGAATATTTTCAATCATATCATTTTGTATTTGTTTTTTCGGAGCTAACATAATAGCTAATGCAATTGTAGGTGACTTAACCGGAGGAAACACTGTATCAGATGTAGCATTTGTAATTAGATGTGTATCATTTGCAATATTAGTTGTTCCAATACTTTCAATTTCCAGAGGTTATCTTCAAGGACATCACTACATAACAGTTCCATCAATTGGTCAAGTAATTGAACAATTTGTAAGAGTCTTAGTTATAATAATTGGTTCTTATGTTGCTTTAAAAGTATTTCACTTAACAACTGCTCAAGCTGTAGGTATCGCAGTATTCGGTGCCTGTGCTGGTGCATTAGTGTCTTATGCATATTTACTAATTAAAACAAATCAAGCAAAAGATGAATTATTTACAACTTATGAAGAAGTATCAAAAGAAGAAAAGAAAGCCATATTTAAAAAACTAATTGGTTATTGTATCCCTTTCATAGTAATTAATGTTGCAAACAGCATCTATAATACAGTTGATATGATTCTTGTAATAAAAGGATTAAATTGGATTGGTTACCCAGCTCAAGATATTGAAACAATTTCATCAGTATTTACCACCTGGGGAAGCAAACTAGTAAGTGTTGTAACAGCCATAGCTACTGGCTTAGTTATAAGCTTAATTCCAACAATTGTTGAATCTTACACTAAAAAGGATATGAAAGAAGTAAACATCCAATTTAATAAAACTTTACAAGTTCTTCTTTATGTAATATTACCTCTTTCAATATTCTTAAGTATTTTTTCAAAACAAGTATGGACAATATTTTATGGAGAAAGTTTCTATGGACCATTAATATTTAAATACACTATACTACTTGCTATACTTGATTCAGCATATATAATGATATGTAGTGCACTTCAAGGTTTATCCAAAACTAAATTAATTTATATTTCATGTGCAACAGGTTTAATAACCAAAACAATATTAGATATACCACTTATATTCTTATTTAATAAAATAGGTATTTATCCATTCTATGGTGCAATACTTGCTACAACTATAGGTTATTTACTATCACTTGCTATTCCACTTTACACATTAAAACACAAATATAACTTTAACTATACAGATACTATAAAATCTATTCCAAAACTAATAGTAACAATAGTTATCTTAGTAATAATTTGCATTGGATTAAGAAGTATTGTATTTACCCATGTCACTGGTAAACTACCAGAGTTTATTGCACTTGCAATCATAGGAATATTATCTTTAATAATTTATTATCTACTAAACAAAGATTTATTAAATAAATTAATCGGTGATAAATTTATCAACAAGTTTAAAAGAAAGAAAAATTCATAAATTTGACAAATTGCAATATTTATTTTATAATCAAAAGCAAAATGATAATGGTTTATAATATCATCTATGCACATTCTCTTACTAACTTAGTATTAGTTAATGAAAAAAGTCTTCATATTCTTTTTGAAGACTTTTATTTTAGCCTAATTTATAACATTTACTATTGTGAAGTGATCCCGAAGGACAATAATTTGTACAATTACTAATAGCAGTTGTTTTAGAATCATAATAAGAGTTATTGGCACTGCATTTATAATTAATTGATATTATTATTAAAAATATATTTCTATGCTTCATATTAACAAATCCTTACAATATAAATTGTACAAAATATGTTTTATAAAATCAATACTAACAAACAAAGAAAATAGTATTTAATTTTTGTCTAAAAATAATTTTATTACCCATTTTTCTAAAAAATCGGCATTAAAAAACAACTAATTTCTTAAGTTTACTTATGTTCATGATGAGAATGTCCTTTTACACCATACTTCTTAGTTATTGGATCTTTAAATATAAAGTTTTCAAAAGGCATTAATGTCAGAATCATATAAAAACCAAATATAACAAAAAATAATATGACAGCAAAATAAGTAATAAAGAAACTGATTGAATTCAAACCTATTATATATTTAAATAATAAATTACTAACAATTATAGATATATAAAATATTATTATATCAATTGGTAACATAGCTTTCTTAGTAAATATTTGATAAGCATAAAACAATACTGGTATAATAATTATTATTGCAAGCAAACTAGCAGTTTTAGCTACAAAATAATTTGGTTCTAATCCATATCTTGCTCCATCATATAACATCCATATAAAACTTGGAGTCAAAGCAATCTTAATATGTTCCCAAGTACTTTCATTAACCGCAGCAAATATTGAAACAAACCTTTTATGTCCACTCCATTCATACATAAAATGAAGTAAAGTTCCAAATATAGCAACAAACAATATTCCAATTATAGTATCCATTTAATCAATCCTCCTTTAATTTAAAATTTAATATACCATTTTTAAAAACTCTCATTTCTGAGAGTTTATTTTTATTGAAACATTTTCTTAGCAGTTCTAAGCATTTGAGCTGTATAACCATATTCATTGTCATACCAAGCTATGATTTTAACAAGTTGAGAACCATCTGCTTCCACAATGCTTGTTGATAATCCATCAACAATAGCACCAAACTTTTTACCAACACAATCACTTGATACAATTGGATCTATTGTAAATTTAATAGTTTCATTTTGATTATCCATAAATAACTTATTAATTTCATCAACACTTGTATTTCTACTAAGTTCTAGTGTTAAATCCACAACTGAACCATCCGCAGTTGGAACTCTTAAAGCATTACCATCAAGTTTACCAAGAAGTTCAGGAATAACTAAACCAATTGCTTTAGCAGCCCCAGTACTAGATGGCACAATATTTTGAGCACAAGCTCTACCACGTCTAGACTTAATACCTTTTTTATGAGCAATATCTAGTATTGCTTGATCATTCGTATAAGCATGAACAGTTGTCATAAATCCTTTTTTAACTCCAATATTCTTATGTATTATATTAAGAACTGGTGCTAAACAATTTGTTGTACAACTTGCAGCACTAACAATAACATCATCACTAGTTAAAATATTATCATTAACATTATAAACAACAGTCTTCATTTCACCTTTACCTGGTGCACTAATAAGTACCTTTTTAGCTCCTGCAGTAATATGTTTCATTGCATCATCACGAGCAGTAAACTTACCAGTACATTCAAGCACTAAATCAACTCCTAGTTCACCCCAAGGTAAATTAGCTGGATCAGTTTCACTAAAAACTTTAATTCTTTTAACTCCCGCAACAACTATTTCATTTCCTTCTGCTTTAATTTCATCTTCATGAAAAGAACCATGTACAGTATCATACTTAACTAAATAAGCTAAATCTTCTGCACTTGTCAAATCATTTATAGCTACAATATCAAAATCTGTTTGTGTAACTATTTGCCTAAATGCAAGTCTACCTATTCTACCAAAACCATTAATCGCAACTTTAATCATTATATTTTCCTCCTATAAATTCGCGTAATATTGATTCATCATTAACATATTCCCCCGGTATCGGAAAGAATTGTTTTAAAAAATCCACTAATCTTCTTGCTTCTTCGTAATAAATGCTATCAACACTTACTGACAAAAGAAGTGGTTCAACATAAACCTTTAAAACTCCAACTTCATAAGCTAAAGCCGTATTGATAATCACATCAGCTTGATGAATATATGGAAATATATATTTTTCTTCCCCATTTCTAACACTCTGCCAATTATCAATTGTATCTACCACATTATAACCTCTTGTTCTATTATCTCTAACAATTCTTCTAAGTAATCTTAAATCCAATGTTGAAATATAATTATATCTATCTACAGAAAGAGGTATAAATGGACTTAAATAAATTTTATATTTATATTTTTCATCTACATCTTTTGTTAACTCTTCATTCAAAGCATGCAATCCTTCAATTAAGAATATCGATTTATCACTCATCTTAACTTTATTTTTATAATATTCTCTTTTACCAGTTAAGAAATTATATTTTGGAAATATTACTTCTTTACCATCCAACAAATCATTTAAATTATTATTAAATAACTCTACATCTAAAGCATTCAAACATTCAAAATCGTAATTACCAAACTTATCTTTTGGATTTTTATCTCTATCAACAAAATAATCATCTAAACTAATTAGTATCGGATCATACCCAATTGCTTCAAAGTAAGAAGATAACCTATGAGTTGTTGTTGTTTTACCACTTGATGAAGGACCTGCAATAAGAACAAACTTTATATCATTATTTAATGAAATGTTCTTAGCAACTTCACTAATTTTTAAACTAAACATTAACTCAGTTGAATTAATAAAATTCTTAATCTTTCCATTTCCAATAGTTTTATTTATACTAGTTATATAACTCATACCTAAATTATCTAACCACTTCTTTCCTTCCATAAAACTATCAATAATCTTATCATAGTGAACATACTCAGGAACTAAACCATTACTTCTTGTAGTTGGAAACAAAAATATTACTTTATTATTACCTAAGTACACAAGCTCAAATTTATTTAAACAACCTGTACTATATGGCATAATTGAATAAAAATAATTAATATTACCCCTAAGTTTATAAAAATTAACAACTTTATCATTTATATTTTGAACATTTTCCAACTTTTCATACTCATTTTTATCTTTTAAAAACTTAATAGCATCTTTAAAAGCAACATTCAACTTAGTAATCTTATCATTATTATTAATTATTTCACACATTTTACCCTTTATCTTAGATATATCTTCTTGAGTAAGAATCTTATCTCCAGTGATAACACCAAGCATTCCACGTGGTACACTATGTTCATATCTAATATCAAACGTCGGAAAAACTTCAGTAAGTGCTACCAAAAATAAAAATTTCAACCCGGCTTTATACATTTTATTACCAATTAAATCATCAGTATTAATAAAATTAATTTTAATATCTTCCATTACTTTTGTATCCAAAGAAAATACTTCATTGTTAATTTTAAAACCAACAATATTTTCCATATCACTATCTTTGCTTACTTCATAAAACAAAGTACCTTTTTTATACTCATGGATACTTCCATCATTAAATGTTATTTTTACTAAATCCATCTAATCATCCCTTTATGTTAATAATTATATCAATTTTTTTTAAAATTGTGAATAAAAAATGATAAATTTTACTATTATTTACTTAGGTGATATATTTTGAACATAATTCCAACAGTAATTGAAAGAAGTAGTAACAAAGAATATGCATACGATTTATACTCTAGACTTCTTGAAGATAGAATAATATTTTTGTGCGGTGAAATAAATGATTATACTGCTAATATCATAATTAGTGAGCTTCTATTTCTTGATAATAAAAATCATGAAAAGATTTATATTTACATCAATAGTCCCGGCGGTGTTATAACATCTGGTATGGCAATTTATGATACAATTAAATATATTGAAAGTCCTGTTGTAACAATAGGTCTAGGAATGTGTGCAAGCATGGGAGCTTTTCTTTTATCCAGCGGAGATGAACGCTTTGCATTAGAAAACACTGAAATAATGATTCATCAACCCCTCGGAGGTGCCCAAGGTCAAGCAACAGACATCAAAATCGCCGCAGAACACATAATTAAATTAAAAGAAAAACTAAACAAAATACTTTCAAAAAATACAAAACAACCTCTAGATAAAATATATAATGATACAGAAAGAGATAACTTCTTATCTGCTCAAGAAGCTATGGAATATGGTTTAATAGATAAAGTTATAAAAGAAAATTAGCATTGTTAAAATGCTAATTTAATCCATTCTTATAATAATTTCACCATCTTCTGAATACATAAATTTTTCTTTTGCGTATCTTGCAACATATTCATCATCTTGTAACTTAGTTACTTCACTAACTAATTTTTCTTCGTTACTTAATAGTTCATTATATTCTTTATTTAATTCTTTAATCTTACTTTTATTTTCTAATATTGATGGACATGTCGTAGCTACTGAATAAACTAATACACTCAAAAGACCTATAATTGAAACAGAAAGGACAAATAATCTTTTCTTTTCTTTTTTAGTTTTTTTCATTAATTCATCTCCATTCTTAACCGCACTATACAACAAAAAATAAATATTGTAAAGAATAATACAATATTTATTTAATAAATTTACACTTAATTGACAAAACAAAACCCAATATTAAAGATATAATAAAATAAGGATGTATATTACCAAAATTAATCTTATACATAATAAATATATATATTATAACCATATCAACCACATAGACTGTTGTTACCAACAACTTGACAATATTATTTTTATTACTAATTATATATTTATTAAACTTTGATAATATATAAAAAACTATACCATATATAAAAGATACTAATAAAGATATTACTTGAACATAACTATTCATTTAAATAACTTATTTATAATACTAGATTCTTTATTCTTAATCTTTTCATCTATATAAGTATATGAATTAATTTTCCCCTTTATTTTAACTATACCATCAGTGGTATCTAACTTAAGTAACTCTAAAGTACTACCAAGAATTCTTAAATTACCCATTATTGTTTCCATCAAAAACTCTTCATCATCAAAACTAACCAATTTAGTAACACCAGTTATAGATATCATACCCCTATCAATTATTTTAACTTCATGTGTTCCATAAGTCCCTTCTTTCATATAATTATCACCATTTAATTATATGAAAAGAAGTAGACAATTATTATCTACTTGATTGTGTTCTTGATCTATATAAATCATTTAATTCAATTAATGGATCATCTGGTTCTAATGTTTCAACAAAAGATAGTTGTAAATCCAATTTTTGCTTTAAAATATTATCAGTCGCTTCATTTCTATATATTTGTAAAGCACTTTCTAATGTATCTTCAATTAATTCATTACTAACCCAAGGAAGTACTATATCTCCTTCTTCTAGAAATTCATATTCACCAGTTTGAGGAAAATAAATAACACCAGCAGCTTCATATTTTTCATATTGAGCCTTGAATACTTCTCTATTTCTTACTCCAATTAATTGAGCATTTTCTTGATTATAGTAAATAGAATCAAAATCTAATTGAATACCAACATATATTTCTTTAACAGTAGTGTCCTTACCATCAAATTGAAATACTTTTGCTCCTTCTAAAACTTCTTTTCTATTTGCATCACGATCAAAAACATATTGAATTTTATATAACATTTTTATCTCTCCTTTTAAAGCGACGTTTTTTAATTCTATCACAATATCTATTGTATGTCAAATACCTCAAAAGTTAAAAACAATAAACCATAGATAATTCCTAGAAAAAATCAAGATTTTAAATAAAGTACAAAGATTTTTTCAAAGAAATATCTCTATTTAAAAGAAGAAGTTAACCTTCATTAACTTCTTCTTTTACCATTTCATCATATTTAGCTAATATAACATTTTCAAACTTTTCTCTAGTTTCCTTATTTGTTGGAAATACCATATTTTCTTCTTTGCCTTCTTTATTCATTTTACTTGGCATAGAAACAAATAATCTTTCATTTCCTTGAATAATTTTTGCACCACGTATAGCTAAGCAATCATCTAAAGTAAAATCAACAAATGCTTTTAGTCTAGAGCCTTCTCTTTCCCTTCTAAAAACTTCTAATTTTGTAATTTCCATTCTTTATACCTCCTTATGTTGTTTACACTTATAATTATACCCTATTTTTCACATAATCGCAACACAAATTTCACAAAACCTTCACTTTTACATCACCTGTTATAACATCTCTATAACAAAAACTCTTTTCATCCCCATTAACAAGAACTGTAAATAAATTCGGATAAACTTTATAAAGAACGCCTTCATATCTTTCAATCTTATTTCTAAGACCATAAACACTTACTAAAACCCTCTTATTTAACTTACTACGTATTTCTTCTTTTATAATATTAATATTCATATCCACCTACCTTGGATACCCAACATACATAAGCCCATTACAAATAAGTCCCCCCATACCTTCTTCTTTATATTTAGTTTTTTCAAGTAACCTCTTTAAATCAATTTCTTTATTTCTCTCTGTCAAAGAAATACTACTTGCAATAATCGCCGGATCTAATGCATGAATATTAATCCTTTTAGGACTTGATGCAAAATTAGCTCCTGCCTTAATTAACTCTTCATAATCACTCTGACAAGCTCCAGCTATAATAACTAACTTCTCATGACTTTTCTCATAATTTCTCGCAGCTTTAACTGCTTTTACAAAATAAATTGAATTCTTATAATTATTTATATCATTAAAATCTCCTTTTTTCTTGTAATAAGCATCATGTCCAGTTATAACCACTATATCAGGTTTATATTCTTTTAAAAGCATAGGTAATTGCTCATATATATTCTTTTCATTTATCTTTTTACCTATTGCCATAATACCATTTCTTTTATAAAATTTTAAACACCTATTTAAATATTCACTATCTCCATCTATATGTAATACCTTCGCTGGTAAATAAAAATATTCTCCCCGTTCTAATAACTCATCTTTAACCTCTAATTCATCAATATCATCATCTTCTATTACATCTTCTACTATTTCTAAATCATCTAAATAAGCATCTGCTATTAATCTAACTTCAGCCCCTTTTAAATAAACAATACCATCTTTTATTTTAATTACTTTAAATAATGTATCATTATTATAACTATTCCTAGTTACATAATCTCCTACTTTAATATTCACTTAATAATCACCAATAAATTATATGATTAAAATAAAAAAGAATTCCTACTTCAAAGAATTCTTAAATAGATCAAGTAATATCTCTTCACTTAATTCTTCACTTCTATTACTTACACTTAACCCATATTTATTTAATGTATTATTAATCTTTTCTATATCATATATACCATTTATATTATTTCTAATATTCTTTCTTTTAAACCTAAACATATTTTTTAAAAACTTAAAGTATTCTAAAGTATCTATTTCTTCAACCCTCTCTTTCGTAAGAAAGCTGACAACACTACTTTCTACTTTAGGTACTGGATTAAATGAATACTTTGATACATCACATACTTTCTTTATATTAAAATAATATTTAAGTACTAGTGTTATATAACCATAGTCTCTAGTACCTGTACTAGCTAAGAATCTATCCGCTACTTCTTTTTGAACCATTATAGTAAATTTCTTAAAATTTATTTTAGATTCAATTACATGTTCTATAATTGGTGTTGTTATATAATATGGTAAATTACCCACTAAATATAAGTTATTATATTCTACACTCTTTATATCTTCACTTATATCACTAGTTAAAAAATCTTTATATATAACCTTAACATCACCATTTAAATTATCTAACACAAAACGTAAGTCAGTATCTATTTCATATGCAATTACCTTACAACCTAAAGATAATAACCTCTTAGTTAAAGCTCCTCTACCAGGTCCAATTTCAATAACTAAATCTCCAGGTAATGCATCTACTTCACTAACTATTTTATCAATTACACCTTTATCAATTAAAAAATTTTGTCCTAAACTTTTCTTTGCTTTCATAAATAAATTATCGGGTGAGTATTACTCCCACCCGCTCCTTAAAACATCATATGTTATTTTACTTCTTCCAATATATTTTGATGCATATTCTTCACTCGGGGTAAGTAAATCAAGGGAATTACCACGTACACCACGATCAAGTACTATTGCAACAATTCTTCCGTCACCAACTCTATCACTATAAAAACTAACAATAGAACCACATGGAAGATTACTACTTGATGCAACAATATTTACTTCACCATATTTAACATCAGTATACTTCGTAGTACCATCCATTATATTATAACTAGGTAAACATCCAAGCTTTCCACCACATAATGGACAATTATAAGCATAACCAGTTAAATCACCAGTATATGTATTAATCGCAGTATATTTTTGTATCTCTTCATTTTCTTCAACTTTCATTGCCATAGTTGTTAAATTAATTGTTTTATTAGTATTATTATTTTCAACTGCTACATCTCTTATATCAGTACTACTCTTAGCAATAATAAGAACAAATAACAGTAGAAACATTCTAACAAAATAATTTACTACTTTCATAAATGTATTCACCTCTTCGGATAACTAAATTATATCATTTAATAACTCATAAATCAATTACCAATAATTACACATAAAACATAGAATTTACAAAATGTATATTGCTACAGAGATACTATGTAAGTTTTATACAAGAACCAATAAAATCTAAGTAAGTTAGGAAGTGAATTTAGTATGGACGCCAGAGACATAGTTTCAAATAATATAAGATATTATAGATTAGAAAATGCTAAAAAAATACCAGAGTTGACTCTATTAATCACATAGCCAATACACTTAATATAACATCTAAAGAATTATTTATAGAAAGACCATTAATAGTTACCATAAAAAGAAAAAAATACAAACTAAAATGAATTAAGGAATCCCCTTAATTCATTTAGTTACCATTAGTTACATTAATAACTGAAGATATAGGAATTATATAATTCTTTTCATCCATTTTCATAAGATTATCATATAAACAAATTATACCACCAGTTGCAATTTCCTTTTTACTATTTTCTAGATATTTAAAACTTGATATCATAGAAGAATTCGGAGATGCTGTTTTTTTAATTTCAAATGGATATAACTTATTATTTTTATAAAACACTAAATCTATTTCATGTTTTTCTTTATCTCTATAATATGATAAGTTAGGTTTAATTCCACGAGCATTATAAGATTTTATTATTTCACATATAACAAAGTTTTCCAAGTAATGACCAGAAGTAGAACTTAATTGCAAATCTCTGGCAGATTCCCAACCAGCCAAATAAGCAGCTAAACCAGTATCCATAAAATATATTTTAGGTATATGAGTCATTCTTTTTAATTGGGAAGACATATAAGGTTCAAGCAAATAAACTAAACCAGACGAAACCAATACAGACATCCATGAAATAATTGTTGGAACACTAACTCCACAATCTTTTGATATATCAGAATAATTTAATTGTTCACCAATTCTTGATGCAATACTTACCATAAATTTTTTAAATTCTTCAAGTTTACCAATTTCAATTAATTCACGCACGTCCTTTTCTATATACGTATTAATATAATTTTGAAAATATAAATTTCTATCAATCTTAGGATTATCATAAAATTCAGGCATTCCGCCTTTAAATATTATTTCAAATAAATCATTAACTTCAATTTTTGCAGCTTTTTTTAACTTATCAGGATTAAATAAATCATTATTTTCATTTTTAACAATTTCAGAATAAGTAAAGCTATTTAAATTTACAATACCTACTCTTCCAGCAAGTGATTCAGATGCATTTTTCATTAAATTAAATTGTTGTGAACCAGTAATCCAATATTGTCCTTTTGCTTTAGAATTATCAACATTGATTTTTATATAAGAAAATAAATCAGGCGCATATTGAGCCTCATCAATAAATAATGGTGCGGGATGTTCTTCTAAAAATAATTTAGGATCATCTTGTGCTTGTTTTCTTAATACTTTATCATCTAAAGTTACATATCCCATATTTTCAGGTTTCAAACTTTTTAATAAAGTTGTTTTACCAGTTTGTCTAGGACCAGTAACCAATAAAACTCTAAACGTATCACTAATCTTTTTTATAACTTCTGTTGCTTCTCTATTATACATATAAATCCCTCTTTTCTGCATTAATTATATCATCTCACTTTAAATTAGTCAAGGGGCTCACTTTAAATTAGTCAGGGTATACACTTTAAATTAGTCAGGGAGTTCACTTTAAATTAGTCAAGGGGCTCACTTTAAATTAGTCAAAAAAAGAGCAAAATTAATCTAACTTCACTCTTTCATACATTCTTTTAATATTTTCATTAGTTCTATAAGATAATTCTTCTAAAGATACATTATAAAGTTCACTAACAAACTTAGCTATATCTAATATATGTGATGGATTATTCTGCATACCTCTATAAGGAACTGGTGTTAAATAAGGACTATCAGTTTCTAAAACTATATTATCTAAACCAACTTCCTTTATAACATCTTTTATATTACAATTCTTAAATGTAATAACACCATTAACTCCTAATAAATACCCCATTTTAATATATATCTTTGCAGTTTCTAAACTTCCAGAGAAAGAATGAATTGTACCCCTACAATTAAATTTCTTTAATGTATTAATTGTATCTTCTGTTGCATCCCTTGAATGAATAATAACAGGTAAATTATACTCTTCTGCTAAAAAAAGTTGCATTTCCAATAACTTAATTTGTTCATCTTTATTTTCTTTTGTATAATGATAATCTAAACCAATTTCCCCAATTGCAACTATTTTTTCATTACTTAAATTATTCTTTATAAATCCAATATCATCTAAAGAATAATCATCTACAGTCTCTGGATGTATACCCAGTGCTCCATACATATTATCATACTCTTTAACTAACTCTAATACTTCTTTATTATATTCTCTATCACTACCATTATTAATATAATATTTTACATTATTATTACTAGCATTATTTAATACTTCATCTATATTATCATAATCACTTTTAAATATATGACAATGAGTATCAACAAACATTATTTAACCTCTATTCTATTAAATAATATTTCAGGTTTATTAAGTACTATACCAGTTTCTAAATTACCAAATGTTTCTATACTTTCAATATCTCTTTTACTTGTATTTAATTGATTTAATATTTTATCACTAGTTAGATTAATAAATGGTTCTAATAATATTGCACATATTCTAATAGATTCTAATATATTATATATAACTGTTTTTAATCTATCTATTTTTGCTTCATCTTTTGCAAGTAACCATGGTGTTGTATCATCAATATATTTATTACATTTACTAAGTACATTAAATATTTCTTCTAAAGCTTCATTTACTTTTAATGAATCCATTTTTTCATTAACTTTTGTCTTTAAACTAATAACACTTTCAATTAAGTCTTTATCAATATCTTCCCCAGTCTGTGGATTTTCCACATGTCCATCAAAATACTTATAAGCCATACTTATAGTTCTATTTACTAGATTCCCTAAATTATTAACTAAATCAGTATTAGTTCTATTAATTAAAGCTTCTTCAGAGAAATTACCATCACTTCCAAAAGATACTTCTCTTAAAGCAAAATATCTAACAGCATCTACACCATAAGCATCAATATATTCTCTAGGATCCTTGTAATTACCTAAAGATTTAGATATCTTTCCCCCATTAATTATTAACCAACCATGACCAAAAATTTGCTTAGGAAGTGGTAAATCTAATGCCCATAATAATGCTGGCCAAATTATTGCATGAAATCTAGTAATTTCTTTACCAACTAAATGTAAATCTGCTGGCCAATATTTTTTAAACAATTCACTATTTTCATCCGGATAACCTAATGATGTAATATAATTTGTTAATGCATCAATCCACACATATATAACATGTTTAGGATCAAAATCAACAGGTATACCCCATTTAACTGATGTTCTTGATACACATAAATCTTCAAGACCTGGTTTAATAAAATTATTAACAAGTTCATTTTTTCTTGATACTGGTAAAATAAAATCAGGTTGTTCTTCATATAACTTAATTAATCTATCTTGATACTTAGATAATTTAAAAAAGTATGCTTCTTCAGTAACTAATTTTACTTCTCTACCACAATCTGGACATTTACCATCTACAAGTTGTGTTTCAGTCCAAAATGATTCACAAGGAACACAATATAATCCTTCATAAGAGCCTTTATAAATATCTCCTTGATCATATAATCTTCTAAATATTTTTTGAACTGCTTTAACATGTTTTTCATCAGTTGTTCTAATAAAATAATCATACGAAATATTTAAACTTTTCCATAAATCTTTAGCATTTAAAATAATTTTATCAACATATTCCTTCGGAGTAACTCCAGCTTCCTTTGCTTTTTGTTCTATCTTTTGACCATGTTCATCAGTTCCAGTTTGAAAAAACACATCATACCCATTTAATCTTTTATATCTTGCTATAGCATCCGCTATAATTGTTGTATAACAATGACCAATATGAAAATTAGCACTTGGATAATATATTGGTGTTGTTATGTAATATTTTTTATTCATTTTTACTTCCTTCTTTCTTTTTATTAGTACTTCCAATACCACCAGTTCTAGTAGTATCTACATCATCATCAATAGTTGTTAAAAACTTAACAAATATTCCTTGAACATATGCATCCCCTTTATTTAATATAAAATCTTTATCTCCATGATTTTGTAAACAAACCCACATATGTCCTTCATTATCTTGATTATTATAATAATCACTTTCTATTATTCCAACTTGATTTGTAAGCCTTACATTATATTTAAAACCCATACTACTTCTTACAACAAGCAAAAGCATTTCATCACTTTCAAATGTTGCCTTATACCCAGTTGGTATTTTAATTATTTCTCCAGGTTTTATAACATAATCTTTAATAGCAAAAAAATCATATCCTGCACTATACTTCGTCCCTCTTTTAGGGAGCATGTAATCATCATACAAAGTTTTATTATCACCAAAAACTTTAACAAATTCAGGATAACTTATTTTTTCAAACTTTCTCATATTTACCTCCAATAAAAAAATCACAAACTAAGGACGAGTATAACCCGCGGTACCACCTTAATTCATGATTTATCATGCAACTTAAATTTATAACGTAATTACCCGTTTTTAACTCCAGAGCCATGTTCGAATATCTTCATTTTTTCTTTTCCACCAACCAAGAAATCTCTATAAAACGAATAATAACTACTCTTTCCTTCTTCGTTAAACTAACCATAGTTTACCATATATTTTTTATAAATTCAAGAACTAACTACAATAATTTACAACATCGGCACTATTACCAATAACGATATTACCACAATCAGCTAAATAAACATCATTAGCGGTAAGATATAATTTATAATTTTCTTTTTCTTCAATTAACTTAAATCTTTTAATATAATCATCTATGGTTATTATATTATTTTTTATTGCATCTTCCAGTAAATATGTTTTACCATCTTTATCATAATTAGTATACTTCAATTTTTCATAACCAGTAATTATCTTCATTCCATCACTATATTCATATATAGTATGATAATCAGTAATAGTTTCAAAAATTAAATCTACTCCATTTTGTAATGTACTAAGTTTTTCTCTTTCCTTAACTGAACATCCACATAATAAACAAACACTAATTAAGAATAAAACTACTTTTTTCATAACGTATCCTTTCTTTAACTAAGTATATCATAAATAGTTTAAAAAGAACATTTTTATATCCTTTTTAAACACACTATATTAATATTTTGTTAAACCTAAAGCTGTTACAATTTTATTATAATCATAAAATCCTAATAGGTTTGAATTTCCTACTGATGTTATACCAATTAAAGGAGCACCACTACTTGAAGTAAGATTATTAACAATAAAAACTGGTCCGCCACTATCACCGTCAATTGCAGTAATATTTGTAGTAGTTAAACCACTATGATAATAACCATCTTTATCTACTCCAGAAAAACTAAGTGATTTAATTAACCCTGTACCATATTTACCAGCACTTCCATCTTTTCCAACTGCTGTACCAGTAGTATAATAATTATGACCAGTTGTTTTTATCATACTAGCTTGTAATCCAACATCAGATAAATTATTAGTTACTGTATTTCCAGAATTTAATTTGACAAATGCTGCATCCATTGTTTGAGAATAAAATCTAGTAACATAAGTACCATTAGCAATAGTAGCATCAACAGTAGTATAATCCATATAACCGAAGCAATGACCAGCAGTTATATATCCAGAAACACCATTTCTTTTTGCTCTAGCTCCAAAACTACAATAACGACCTGTATGGTGAGTAGTATTTCCTTTAGTATATTTTGCATTTACATAAAACCCAGCACCAACCTTATAAGAGGCAGTAGTATCAGCTCTTTCACCAACTTTAAATTCAATGACTTCAGAATCATAGACTTCTCTTTTAAATTTATCTATAGATTCAGAATCAATATTTTTTAGTTCAACTACTACACGATTGCTATATACATCAATATAATTAGCTACAAAATTTGAAACTGTAACTCCGTTTTCTAAAAAATAATTAACAATTTTTTCATTTACAGAAATTAAATCATTATAAGAATATTTAACAACTTCATTTAATGTGTTATCTTCTAAAGATATATTAGTTTTTAATGTAGCATAATTTAATTTATTATTATTTAAATTATCAACAATTTGAACTACTAACTCATTATTCTCATTTATATAAGATCCACCATAATTATCTGGATAAATTATATTATCATTAGTATCAACTTCAAATTTTGATTCTAACAACTCAGCTTGTTTTGTTGCTAGTTCATTTTTCACCATTTTTTGTTCATAATCATCACCAAAAGTTGCTTTTAATGAATCAATTAATTGAGCACTTTCTAAATTAACACCAGATGCATTATATGCAAGTACTGAACTTTTTTTAACATTTGATGAATCATTATTAACACACACTACAGAAATAACCATTATTGCCAAAATAGTTCCACCAATATTCTGAATTTTTTTCATTTTTTACCTCGATTTATCATTTTATCATATAATTTATTTAAACCAAATATATTACATCACCAGCACCTCACAATCCAATACATTACATTATAGATTTAGACTTAATGGATTAATTTTGTCATATAAATTATCCATTGTCTTATCTAGAAAATTAATAACACCGTTATTTAATTCGTATTTCAAAGATTGATTTAATGAAACATTAGATGTAGCATGTCTATAATTTCCATATATCTTACCATTACCAGTAAATCTCACACTAATAGAAAGAGTAAAAAACATTCCACTATCAATAAGATTCATCGATATACCAAAACCATTATTTAATATTTTAGTATTGCTACTAGAAAGAGCATAATTAACACTTTTTATATTATTATTATTCAATGTTGCAGTTTGATATCCCGTTATCGAATTTGCATTATATGTTACACCATCAAACATAATAGCAATTACATCAAAAGATTTATATTTAGGAGTTTTTTTCCACTCCACATTCATATTTATAATATTTCCATATGAACTTAAAGATACTTTTTTATATTCCGTTTCTGTAAAACTACTTAATAATTGGAATATAGTTGCATTATTAAATTCAGTTTCAGTTATTTCATATGTTATAAAAGAATTATCTTGATAAATAGTTTTATAAAATTTATCAATAACTTCAGCCTCACATTGTAATATACTAAACATAAAAGCTATAATTATTATTACTACCTTTTTCATATTTTTACCATTAACAAAAATTAATATTACATGTTAATTTTCCTTTCTAATTATAAAGTATCATAATTATAAAAAAAAGAATAGCAAAAACTAACTTGCAATTTGCTATTTTCTTTTGGCAATATCAATTAATCAATTTTTTATATTCATCAAATAAGATATTTAAATATTTCTCATAATCTTTACAAGAATCAGAGTAACACGTTAATTGTTTATTATTTATATTATAAACAAAATTTATAATAATCTCTTTTGTCTTATAATTATATTCATTTCCTAATATAGTTTCATTAGAAATGATATATTGTAAATGAACATAGTCATTAAAAAATGTTAATATATTAAATTTCTTATCATATTGATAAGTTCCATTATCAACTTCTTTAATATAATAACCATCATTAAAAACATAGTTATTTTTATTTAATTCAACATCACCTATAAATGAACTATTCATATTTTTATCACTACTATTAGAAATCTTTTTTTTACTAATATTTATAATATTTTCATTTTTAAACTTTATCTGTGGTATTAATTTAAAAGAATATGTTTTCATAGAATCCTTTAATGAAATTAAATCAACGTACAATAAATTAATATTAAAGTTATTATTAAAATATTCACCATATCCAAATGATTCTTCAAGTACTATATTATCAGTATAATTACTATCAAATAATAATCTAATTTCATCTTTATTTTTCAAATATATTCTAACTTCATAATCATTCATATCTTCTAAAGTATTTTTAGAAAAAATTTCACCAAGATTGAAATATACATAATTATTTGATTTTATTAAATATGAATCTTTTAATAAAAAATAATTATTATCATCAATACTTAAGTTATAAAAAATTACTTTTGTTCTTAAAATTATTAAAAGAGACATAACAAATATCAAAATTATTATAAGTACTAATAAATATATATTTTTTCTTTTCAACTTCTTATTATTAACTGAATGACTCGGATACTTTTTCAATATTTTTTTATAATTTAAATCAAGTTTATCACAAAGAGTTTTCAACATATCTAAATCCGGTAACCCATTACCATTTTCCCAATTACTTATTGATTGCCTACTTATATGTAATTGTTGTGCTAATAAATCTTGACTAATTTTAGCTTTCTGTCTTGCTTTTAGCAAAATATTTCCAATACTTTTTTCCTTCATACACTACCTCTTCACAATAATCATATCAAAAAACACTAAAAAAGTCACCCACTAAAGGCAACTTTAAACTAAAATATATCAACTTTATCTACAACTATCTTAGCTACTAATTTTGCTAATCTTTCATATGTTTTAACTTCATCTACAATAATAACTAAACCTAAAGAATCACTTGATGCAACAATTGGTACAACTGTATAATAACCAATTACTTCATCATTACCTAATTTTTTTGTTAATAACTTATCACTTATCAACAATTCTCTTTCATCAATTAACTCAATTAAATCTTTATCCAACAACTTATCTTTATAATTACTTATTGATGAAGATACAATCTTTTCTCTATCGGTAATTAAAATATTTACATCATATATATTTTTAATCATTTCACATAATTTATCACATACATCTTCTAATTTTTTAACTTCATAATATTTTTTTAATATTATTGAATCATCACTTGTATATATTTCTAATGATTCTCCATCCCTAATACCTAAATTCTTTCTAATTTCCTTTGGAATAACTATTCTTCCTAGTTCATCTATTTTTCTTGTTACACCAGTTTGTTTCAAAAAATTCACTCCACTTCATTACTTATTGTGGAACAAATTATTTTTTTTATGTATTAAAGTATCTTTTCAAGTAAAGTTACTATGTAAAATATAAAATGTTTTGGTAAATCTTTAGTATATAAAATTATTTTTATTTTTTTATTTATATACTTTATATTAAATGCCCTAGATAAAGACATAGATTCAATTAATAATTTATCTCCTTTTATAGTGCTTGATAGCTCTTCTGGTAAAGTTATCTCTATACTTCTATCAGTTTGTAATACGTCTTTTATATTATATTTTTGGGCAATTTTTTCAAACCATTCTTCATACATATAAACAAGCATTTCATCACTTACTTTACCAAATCTATCTTCTAGTTCATTCTTTATTTCAAGTAATTTTTCATATGAATCAATTTCATTAATCTTTTGATGTATTTCAATCTTAACATCTTCATCTAATACATATGAATCACTTATATGAGTATCAACATTAATTAAAGCTTGAGTACTTGTGTCTTCTTCTTCAACATATTCTCCTTGTTGACGTTTTATTTCATCTTCAACCATTTTCATATAAAGGGAAATACCAACGCTATCAACAAATCCTGCTTGTGAAGAACCAAATATATCACCAGCACCTCTTAAACTTAAATCTCTCATAGCAATTCTATAACCACTACCTAATTCAGTAAATTCTTTAATTGTATTAAGTCTTTTAATTGCAATATCATTTAACATTTTATTTTGCTCGTATAACAAATATGCATAAGCAATTTTATCACTTCTTCCAACTCTACCTCTAATTTGATATAACTGACTTAAACCAAATCTATCAGCATCATGAATAATCAAAGTATTAACATTTGGTATATCAATACCACTTTCAATAATTGTTGTACATACAAGTATATCAAATTTATTGTTAATAAAATCCTCCATTATATCATCTAAAGTATCTTTATCCATTTGCCCATGTGCAAAATTAATTCTAGCATCAGGTACCAACTGTTGAATATAATTCATAAACTTTTCAATAGTTTCAATTCTATTATAAAGAATAAATACTTGACCATTTCTTGTTAATTCCTTATAAATAGCATCCTTAATTAAAAAGTCATTTTCACTTGCCACATAAGTTTGAACTGGATATCTATTAACTGGTGGTGTATCAATAACTGATAAATCCCTTAAACCTGACATAGCCATCTTCAAAGTTCTAGGTATTGGTGTTGCACTAAGGGTTAAAACATTAATATCACTTTTCATACTTTTAATTTTTTCTTTGTGGGTAACTCCAAATCTTTGCTCTTCATCTACAACAAGCATCCCTAAATTCTTACAAACTATATCATCACTAAGTATTCTATGAGTACCAAATAAAATATCTATTTTACCACTTTTTAAATCCTCCAATATTTGCATAGTTTTTTTATGAGTTACATGTCTATTTAATAAAGCAATTTCTATTGGCCAATTCTTAAATCTTTCTTTAGCAACATTATATTGTTGTTTTGATAATATTGTAGTGGGACACAAATATAAAACTTGTTCATTATTAAGTACTGCTTTAAACATTGCTCTCATTGCAACTTCAGTTTTACCAAAACCTACATCTCCACACAACAATCTATCCATTGGTATATTTCTTTTTAAATCATTATTAATTTCTAATATACTCTTTTCTTGATCTTTAGTTAATGTATATTTAAATTCACTTCCAAAAACATCTTCTTCAGGATAATCCTTATATGGTGCCTTTTTTAATTCTAATCTTTTTTTATAAAGAAGTATTAACTCTCTAGATATATCTTTAACTTTATCTTTAATATATCTTTTAGTTTTTTCCCAATTAGTACTACCTAATTTATTTAATTTAACATTAACTCCATCTTTACCAGTATATTTATATATTAAACTAATCTTTTCAACTGGTACATATACTTTATCACTACCATCATATTTAATAGTTAAAAAATCTTTATTAACTCCCTTTACTTTTAATGTTGTTAAACCTTGATAAATACCAATACCATAATTAACATGTACAACATAATCTCCTTTTTCTAATTGATTATAATCTTTAATCTTTTTACCAATATGAAAATTATTTTTATACTTAGTATTAACTTTATTTACTTCTTCAATATCAGAATCTGCTATAACTATATATTTATCTAACATAAAACCATTATCAATATCTTGTATTACTACATTACATGTTGGTATTAATTTTTTTATCTTTTTTTCTTCATTTTTATCAGTTAAATAAAAATATACAACTTTTCCTTTTTTTATCCATTCATTATAATCACTTACTAGTTTATCAAAATCTTCTTTATAATTAATTATTTCATGTGCATTTAAATTATATCCAGTTGATTCAAATAAATTAACATATATCTTATCTACAAAATTAAAATCATCTAAAGAATACATTAACTTTCCATCAATATTATTACTTGTTTTATAATCAATTATATCATCATATAACTTAGAAAATGATGCCTTTATTTGTTCTTTATCAACCATTACTACAACTGGATTATCAGCATAATCTACTAATGAATTATATCCATTTAATTTAATTTCATCAATTGCTTTTATATCTACACTTTCTATATTTCCAAAAGACATTTGTGTATTTTCATCAAAATACTTAATAGATTCTATCATATTACCATCAAATTCAATTCTTAATGGATGTTCATTATCTAAGGGATATATATCTAAAATAAAACCACGTACAGCATATTCCCCACTTGTGGTAACCAAGGATTCTCTATGATATCCAAGTTCATTTATTATTGTTACTAATTCATCTCTTTTTATATTATCATTTATACTTATTTTATAATCAGTCTTTGTATTTAAACTAGGTAAATACTTTAAATAACCCATTAAATTAGTAACAATAATAAATTTATCTTTACTCTTTAATTTATCAATAACTTCTAATCTTTTATATTTTAACTCAGGACTTTGTGCAACAATCATTGATGACAAAAAATCATCCATTGGAAACAATAAAGCATTATCATTAATCTTAGATAAACTATTATATATTTTATTAGCTTCATATAATGAACTAGTTAATACAATAATATTTCTATTATAAACTTCCCTTAGTTTATTAACGTAAAAAACGTTTAACTGATTAGTTAAACCTGATAATTCAATTCCTATATCATATTTAAAATACTCATTTAAAAAATTCATTATTCATTCCTTTTGCTATTATAACAATTCATTGTTTTATCAATACCATGGTTAATAAATGAATCAATTATATCATTAAAATTATTATATTCATCTTCGATTATATTAAGCTCATTCTTACTAAATTTACCTAAGACATAATCCACTACTTCATCTTTTTTAACACTTCCAATACCTATTTTTAATCTTGGAAAATCCTGAGAATTAAGTGATGAAATAATTGACTTAATACCATTATGACCACCACTTGATGAATGTAACTTTAATTTATATTTTCCAACACTCTCATCTAAATCATCTTGAATGATTAATATATCTTTATAATCTATATTATAATATCTAACAAATTCACCAACACATAAACCGGAATTATTCATATAAGTTTGTGGTTTTACAAAAATAACTTTTTCTCCATTAATTATTTTCTCATTATACATTCCATTAAACTTAGTTGACCAATTAACACTACCTAAATAATTATCAATAACCATAAAACCTATATTATGTCTAGTTTTATCATATTCTTTACCTGGATTACCTAATCCCACAACTAGTTTCATTCTAACACTTCCCTTCAAATAAATGTTGATAAGTATCTAAGTTATCAACACATATTGGTTTTAACACCCTTACTCCACTCTTACTATTTTTAACACATTTAACAAGTATTGTATTTAATTCACCATCACTTTTAGTACTTATAAACTGTAACATTTTAACATTTAATCTATAATATTTTGCATAATACATTATATCATCTAATCTATTAGATCTATGCACTAAATAAAATACCCCATTATTTTTTAAATAATCATACGCTATTTTAAATATATCTTCTAAATTAATCATAACTTCATGTCTAGCAATAGTTAAATAATCATTTTTATTTTTATAACCATTATCTAATGTATTAAAATATGGTGGATTACATGTTATTATATCAAAATAATTTTTATTAAAATACTTATCTATATTCTTAATATCATCATTTATTATTTTAATATTTTCTATATTATTTATTTTAACAGATTCACTTGCTAAATATGCAATATCTTTTTGTATTTCAAAACCTGTTATAAAAGAGTTAGTTTTTAAACTTAATATCAAAGGCACCGGAGCATTACCAGTACACATATCAAGTACATTTTTATCTGTTTTTTTTACACTTACAAACTCAGCTAAAAGTAATGAATCTAATGAAAACTTAAATGCATTTTCAAACTGCATTATATATCTATTTTTATAATCAAATAAATCATTCTTTACAAGTAAATTCATAATCTACTTTTTCTCCATTTAATAGTATTTTACCTTTTGAATTAATTATATCAACACTTACAACTTGAGCCTCACCATCTAAAGTCATAATTTTATCACCAACTTTAGGTAATTTCTTAGCTTGTTCTAAGTATGTACTATCTTCATATGCTAAACAACATAATAATCTTCCACAAGCACCATTTATTTTACTTGGATTTAATGCTAAATTTTGATTTTTAGCCATATTCATACTTATTGTATCAATCTTTTTTAAGAATCTTAAACAACATAATTCTCCGCCACAAACACCAATACCACCAATTTCTTTAGCTTTATCACGAGCCCCAATCTGACGAAGTTCTATTCTAGTATGATATATTGCAGCAAGTCTCTTAGCAAGTTCTCTAAAATCAACCCTTCCATCCGCGGTAAAATTAAATAACAATTGACTTCTATCTAAATTAAATTGTGAACTAACTACATTCATATCAAGTTCTAATTCTTTAGCATATTCTTTACACTTTTTCAAAGCTTTCTGACTATCTTTTAAATTTTCTAAATATGCATTATATTCACTTTCATTTGCAATTCTTTCAATACTTTCATATTCACTTATATCATCTTTAGTAATTATATCCACAACTTTAACTAATTGTTCTCCTCTATCAGTATTAACAATTACATAATCACCAACACTAAGTTCTCCATTAAATACATAATAAAACTTCTTTTCTAATTCATTAAATATAACACCATATACATTATTCAATACTATCACCCAATTCTATAACAAACTTATCTAACAATAAATCTATATTTGCATTACAACTTATATCATCTATAAACCTAATTATCAAATTAATTCTTCTTGTTACTCCCTTATAACTTAGACTTTCCAACTTACTTAATTTATCAAAATTAAACTTATTTTCTAACTCCATTATTTTCTTTAATAATTCTTCATAAATAATAAGCATAATTTTAAAACAAATCTTAATATCTTCCCTTTCTTTAAAACTATTTAAAATTACATCTTTATTATACATTATTAAATAATTTTTTTCTACCTCTAATTTAACTAAATAATCTATTACCACATTTAATTTATCATTATAAATACCACTTAATAGTGAATTAATATCTAATTCATGGACATCATAATAAACTTTTAATGCTTCACATCTACTTCTTACCGTAGATATTACATTATTTAAATTATCAGTAATGAAAAAACCTAGTATATGAGGATCTGGTTCTTCCAAAAACTTCAACATTGTATTCGCAGAAGCACCATTTAACTTCTCAGCATGCTTAATTATATATATATTATCTTTTGTGTATATTGGCATCGTACTAAAATTCTTTTTAAGTTCTAGTACCTGATCCTTTTTTATTGTTGCTCCATCTGGTTCAATTACCACAAATGATGGAAGAAATTCTTGGTCAACTAAACTACATATATTACATTCATTACAATTTTCTTTATAAGTTCCACTACAAAAAATTTGCTTAACAACACATTTTAAATCTAAGAAGCATTTATCTATATTATTTGTTTCAATTAAATAAGCATGAGATATCTTATTCTCATGATAATATTTTACTAACTTTTCTAATTCTTTTGCTTCCACTTAAACCTCCTAAAGTATGTAATATATTGCAATTAAAGCAAGCATTCCACTCATACCTAAACTTGCAACAACACTTACTGTAACTATATTAATGGGAATAAATATTTTTAAACCAGTAACTAACAAATCAAAAGCATAAATAAAGCTTATAGCTAGTACAATTCTCTTAATTATTAAAAATATTTTTTTCATACTAATCACCATTAAATTATATGTTTAATTTAATAATTAATCACTTATTTTTTTTCTATCTTCAAGGGCTCTATCTAACGTCATTATATCTAAATAATCTATTTCGGCACCCATTGGTATTCCATAAGAAAGCCTTGATATTAATACATTCTTTTTTTCAAATATTTTTTTAATATATAATGTTGTTGTTTCACCTTCAACTGTGGATTTTAACGCTAGTATCAACTCAGGATTTTCTAGTGATTCAACTCTTTTAACTAAACTTGCTAAATTTATATTATCTGGGCCAATATTATCCGCCGGACTAATTAAACCATTTAAAACATGATATACCCCATTATAATTACCTGCCTTTTCGAAAGAAAAAACACTTTTATAATCTTCAATAACACATATTTCATTTTTATTTCTAGATTCATCAGCACATATATTACATATATCATACTCTGTCAAATGACCACAAATACTACATTTATGTATCTTTTTAGTATCTTCTATAGCACTTGCAAATTTATCTATATCATCTTCTTTAAAATTTAATGTTGCAAGTGCTAATCTTTCAGCATTTTTTTCACCAATTCCAGGTAATTTTTTATAATAGTTAATAAGTTTTTCTAATGATTCAGGATAAATCATTTTAGAACAACCCACTCATTGATGAATATTGACCTAATTTATTTTCAGTTTCTTTATCAATCCTAGCAAAAGCATCTTTTATAGCAAGCATAATCATATCTTCTAATATTTCTTTATCTTCTTCATCAATTACTCCACTTTTAAGTATCTTAAAGGATTGTATTTCTCTTTTTCCATTAAATACTATTTCAACCCACTCAGAGTTACCAGTAAAACTCATTGAATCAATTTCATTCTTTTTCTTTGTAATATCCCTTTGCATTCTTTGTGCTTGTTGCATAATTTGTTGCATATTCATAAATTTTTTTCCTTCTTTCTTTTATTCAACTTCTATTTTATCTATATCAAATATATCCTTTAATTCAGACATATTAATTTCATCTTTATTATCTAATTTAACTTCATCTTTATAAGCATATTTATAACCATTCTTTATATTAGTTATATATGAACTTTTTTCTTTATTCCATTTATCAGTATCAATAAATACTAACTTATACTTCGTATTATTATACTTATTAAATAATTCTTCAATATCATTTAATTTATTATTAATTTCTCTATCTTTATGAGGTATTGTAACTTCAACAATTGCATATGTATCAGATGCTGTAACTACTAATGTATCAGTTACTAACCCTTTAACTAATGCATCTTCTATATTACTAACAAAATCAATCCATAACTCTTTTAACTTTGTTAAATAATTCTTTGATGCATTAACAAAACAATTATTAATTCTTATATCAATATTGGTTGTATCTTCTTCAATTTTTTTTGCAAAATTTACTTCAGTTTTTTCCTGTTTCAAGCTTGGTTTGATAGCTTCAACAATTTCTTTTTTTTCAAGTTTTGGAACAACCACTTTTTTAGTTACTTCAACATAATTTAACACAATCATTTTAATAAGTAAATATGGACTTATACTCACATTTATTTTCATAATTACATCATTTAATTCCATAACTAAATTTTTAACATCATCATATGATAACCTATAGTCATCTGGGTTTCCCAGTATTTTTACACCAACACTACTTAATGAAGCAATCATCTTCTTAATGAATACTTTATAATTTAAACTAGTACTTTCAACTTCATTAAATATAGCTTCAATATTATCTATATCATTATGATCTAAATAATTAATTAGTTCATCAATTTTTTTATTAGAAATACTACCTATTTCATTAGAAACCAAAGTATTTGTAATAACTTCTTCATTCTTAGATAATTGATCTAGTATACTTAAAGCATCTCTAAGTCCTCCATCAGCAAGTATTGCTATTTCTCTAAGTCCTTCTTCTTCATATTTTATTCCTTCAGAATCACAAACATATTTTAATCTATCTACGATATCATCTTCAGTTATTCTATGAAACTCAAATCTTTGACATCTAGAAACTATTGTAATTGGAACACTTTCCAAATTAGTTGTAGCAAGTATAAACACTACATGTTCAGGTGGTTCTTCAAGTGTTAATAATAAAGCATTAAATGCACTTGCACTAAGCATATGAACTTCATCTATAATATATACTTTATATTTCAAAGACGTTGGCATAATTTTAACGTTATTTATAAGTTCTCTGATTTCATCAACACCATTATTTGAAGCGGCATCTATTTCAATAATATCAGGATTTCCATTAAAAGTTAAGCAACTATCACATTCCCCACATGCAAACCCCGATTTATTATTGCGACAATTAATCGCTTTTGCCAAAATTCTAGCAGTTGATGTTTTTCCAGTTCCTCTAGGTCCAGAGAATAAATATGCATGTGCTAATCTATTTTCTTTAATAGAATTCTTAAGTATTTCTACTATATGTTTTTGTCCTATTAAACTATCAAAACTATCTGGTCTATATTTTCTATATAATACTTTATAATTCATGTAAAAAACCTCCTACAAATAGTGTATCAAATTTTACTTAAAAAGTCACGACTTTAAGTTAAATTTTTTTATAAAACATCAACAAAAAAACACAAACTAATTCCGTGTTCTTTCTACCTATTTTTTGTCCCTTAGCTTTTTAAAAAAATCACTAAGTTTCATCTCATAATCTAACTCATTTATTTCATCATTTATTATTTTAAATTCTGTTTTATAATATTCTTTCTTAGTCTCTGGTTTATCCAGTAGATAATATACTTCACTTATTCTTGATTGCTTAATTATTTCACTACACATACTACAGGGTTTTAATGTTACATACATAACAGATCCAGAAAGATTCCAATTACCAAGAATCTTTTGAGCTTCAAGTATTGCATTTACTTCAGCATGACCAAGTATATTTTCATCTCTTTCTCTAGTATTATAACCAGTTCCAATTACTTTATCATTATATATAATAATAGCACCCATTGGTATATCATCATTTTTCAAAGATTTATCACATAATTCAAATAATGTTTTCAAATATATTGATTCCACAATTCCTCCAAAAAAAATGTGCACACAAACAGAGGCTGATGTGGCTGCTATTTTCCAATCCTGACCAAGTTACAGCATATTTGTTGCACGATTAAATATTAACAAATTACTCCCCATAAGTCAATAGAAATATTGCAAATAATTTGTAATTTAGTTTTAAAATTGAAAAAATAATTATGTTGATAACTCAATTTTCTTTAAAAATAAAGTGGTATTTTTAGGCATATCTTAGCCAAATTTTAAATATTAATATTTTTTATAAAACTCAAAAAACTCAAAATATTATTATGTTAACCAATTATTTCCCGGGAAATAATTTCTTTATTTTTCTATATTTTTTTACAATTATTATGTTAACTAAATATTTCCCAGGAAATGGTTTTTGGTATTAATAAATATATTTATAAGAAGATTTATTTTGTAAAGTACAATCATATGTACGTATGTTGTTTCACGTGAAACATTATACTTTCCAACATTATATATATAAACAAACTATCAACAATGTTTCACGTGAAACATAGTATTTTGGAATCAATTTTAGTTTATCTAGATCATTCATTAATATAAAGTGACAAACTATCAATATTGTTTCACGTGAAACATAGCATTTTGGAATCAATTTTAGTTTATCTAGATCATTCATTGATATAAAATAACATTTTATCAACAATGTTTCACGTGAAACATAGCATTTTGGAATCGATTATAGTATATTTAGATCATTCATTAATATAAAGTAACAAACTATCAACAATGTTCCACGTGAAACATAGCATTTTAAAATCATTTTTAGATTATTTAGATTATTCATTGATATAAAGTAACAAACTATCAACAATAGTTTCACGTGAAACATAGTATTTTGGAATTAATTTTAGTTTATCTAGATTATTCATTGATATAAAATAACATTTTATCAACATTGTTTCACGTGAAACATAGCGTTTTAAAATCAATTTTAGTATATTTAAATTATTTATTAATATAAAATAACATTTTATTAACAATGTTTCACGTGAAACACATAGTCTATTAAATAATAATATAAGAATAATAAAAAATAAACAATAATTAATTTAAATATCCGATGATGTTTCACGTGAAACATCATTACCTACTATTAAAGATAAAGAAGTATTATTAAAAATAATATAACAACAATTGTAATGTTTCACGTGAAACAATACAATAATAAAAAATATTGTTGATAAGATAACCGACTAGAATATCCACGTGAAACATAGTATTATAAAGTATTCCAAAATAAAAGATATGTTTCACGTGGAACATATCTTTATTAGTAAAATATAGTTGATAAGTTAAATTTTTACACATCAAAATTTTTGTTGATAATTCATCAATTATACTTTGTATATACATAAAATTTCTTTAAAAAAGGCTTATTTCTAAGCCTCTTCATTATTTTCTGTAGGTTGTTCTACACTCTCTTGTACCATATCTGATACACCTTCTTGTGTAGATTCTTCTACTACAGTTTCTTCTTCTTTATCTACTAAACTAATCGTAGAAACCTTTTGGTTATCTTTTAAGTTAATAAGTCTTAAACCTTGTGTAACACGTCCAAGAACTGATATTTGATCAAGTGGCATTCTCATCGTCATACCAGAGTTAGTCATTATAACTAATTCCTTACCTTCATGAACAATCTTAACACTTACTAAATTACCATTCTTTTCAGTAATATTCATGGCTTTAACACCTTTAGAACCACGTTTTGTTTGACGATATTCACTTACCTTAGTTTGCTTTCCGTAACCTTTTTCCGTAACAAGTAAAATTGTATCATCTTCACTAACTATTTCAGAACAAATACATTTGCCACCATCAAGTGTTATACCACGAACACCAGATGCTGTACGACCCATTACTCTGATTTCATCTTCATTAAACTTAACCATTCTACCAGCATCACTACCAAGTAATACTAAATCATTACCCGTAGTCTTTTTAACATCAATTAATTTATCGTTTTCCCTTAGAGAAATACAAATCTTACCACTATTTCTAATGTTATCAAATTCACTAATTAAAGTCTTTTTAACAACACCACCTTCAGTTGCAAATAATAAGTATTTACTATCTTCTTCACGAGTTATTTGGATAACCGCATTAACTCTTTCATCTTTTTCAATTTGAAGTAAATTAACAATTGGAATTCCTTTAGATTGACGTGAAAATTCAGGAATTTCATAACCTTTAAGTCTATAAACTTTACCTTTATCAGTAAAGAATAAAATATAATCATGTGTTGATAAGTTAATCATGTGTTCAACAAAGTCTTCATCATTCGTAGACATTCCCTTAATTCCAACACCACCTCTATTTTGTGCCTTAAATGTATCAGATGTAGTTCTCTTAATATAACCTTTGTTAGTAAGTACAACTAAAATATTTTCTTCTGGAATTAAAGATTCATCTTCAATATAATCTATTGCAGTCATATCAATTTTAGTACGTCTTTCATCACCATATTTATTTTTAATTTCAGTCATTTCATCTTTAATGATACCTAACACCTTATTATTATCCGCTAAAATGCCACGTAAGCGTTCTATTTCAATTCTAAGTGCATTTAGTTCTTCTTCAATCTTTTCACGTTCTAGACCCGTTAAACGACGTAATTTCATTTCTAGAATATTATCAGTTTGAGCTTCAGTTAAACCAAATCTTTCCATTAACTTGGCTTTGGCTTCGCCATCAGCCTTAGATTCTTTAATAATCTTAATAACTTCATCTAAATTATCAAATACTATTTGGTAACCTTCTAAAATATGTACTCTTTTTTCAGCTTTATCAAGTTCAAATTGAGTTCTTCTAATAATAACTTCTTGTTGATAATCTACATATTTACTAATAATATCTTTTAAACCTAAAGTTCTAGGTACACCTTTATCAAGCATCAAGAATATAATACCAAAAGTTGTTTGAAAAGCAGTATGCTTATATAAATTATTAAGTACTACTTGTGGATTAGCATCTTTCTTAAGTGTTATAGTAATCTTTATACCATCTTTTAAATCAGTATGATAATCAGTAATACCTTCAAGTACTTTATTATGTACTAAATCTGCAACTTTTTGTTTTAAATCAAGTGTATTAACACCATATGGAACTTCTTCAATAACTATATAATGTCTTCCATTTTTTTCTTCAATTGTAGCTTTACTTCTAATAGTTATAGAACCTCTACCAGTTTCATAAGCTTTCTTTATACCAGAATTACCTAATATAATACCACCAGTTGGAAAATCAGGTCCTTTAATATGTTGCATTAATTCTTCAGTTGTACAATTTGGATGATTTATACGATAAATCGTTGCGTCAATTACTTCCCCAGGATTATGAGGTGGAATTTCAGTTGCGTAACCAGCAGAAATACCACTTGCACCATTGATTAAGATATTAGGAAATTTTGAAGGTAAAACGATTGGTTCTAACTCTTCATCATCAAAGTTTGGTACAAATCCAACTGTATGTTTATTTAAATCCTCAATCATTAGTTCGGAATACTTGCTCATACGCGCTTCAGTATAACGCATTGCGGCTGCTCCATCACCATCGACAGAACCAAAATTACCGTGACCATCTACTAGTGGATATCGATAACTAAAGTCTTGAGCCATTCTTACCATTGCTTCATACACAGCAGTGTCACCATGTGGATGGTATTTACCAATAACGTCACCGACGATACGTGCTGATTTCTTATGAGGTTTATCACTATAAACTCCCAATTCGTTCATAGCAAACAAAATTCTACGGTGTACTGGTTTTAAACCATCTCTTACATCTGGTAATGCACGCGATACAATAACGCTCATTGCATAATCCAAAAATGATGTTTGCATTACGTTACTTAGATTAATAGGTTGAACTTTATCATAGTCTTCGCCTTGTTCACCTAAATAATCGTTATCTAATTTGGTTAACTCTGGATCTATATCAGGATTATTTTCTTCGTCTTCGTCAGAATTTTCTATTTCATCATTTTCATCTTCTGAATCTAATTCTTTTTCTTCAAATTCATTATCTTTTTCAGACACCTAAATTACCTCCTATATATCCAAATTTTGTACAAACACGGCATTTTCTTCAATAAACTTACGTCTTGGTTCAACATCTTCTCCCATTAGCATAGAAAAAACTTCATTTGCCTTCTCGCCATCATTCATTGTAACTTGCAATAAAATTCTACGTTTAGGGTCCATTGTAGTTTCCCAAAGTTGTTCAGGGTTCATTTCACCCAAACCTTTATAACGTTGAATATCTCTTTTACCAGTTATTTCACTTAATTTCAAATTTAATTCTTCATCGCTATACGCGTATTCTATTTTTTTACCTTGTTGTATTTTATAAAGTGGTGGTTGTGCTATATAAACATAGCCTTTTTCTATTATTTGTGGCATAAAACGATAGAAGAAGGTAAGCAACAATGTTCTAATATGGGCACCATCGACATCGGCATCGGTCATTATTACGATTTTATGGTAACGAGCATTTTCAATTTGGAATTCATTTCCTATTCCTGTACCAATTGCTTGTATCATTGATAATATTTCTTTATTACCAAGAGCTCTACCCATAGCTGCTTTTTCAACATTCAACACTTTTCCACGTAAAGGAAGTATGGCTTGATAATAGCTTTCACGTCCCATTTTTGCAGAACCACCGGCAGAATCACCTTCGACTATGTACATTTCTGCTAGTGTTGGGTCTTTTGTTCGGCAATCTGACAATTTCGAAGCAAATCCTAACGAGTCAAGTGGACTTTTTCTTCTTGTTGCTTCTCTTGCTTTCTTTGCGGCAATTCTAGCTCTTAACGCAAGAAGCGATTTTTCAACAATTAACTTAGCTGTAGCTGGATTTTCAAGCAAATAAGCTTCAAATTTATCACTCATAGCTTGTGATGCTATTCTTCGAACTTCTGTATTTCCTAGTTTTGTTTTAGTTTGTCCTTCGAATTGTGGATCACTTATTTTACAAGAAACAATTGCTGTTAAACCTTCACGTACATCATCACCAGAAAGGCTTTCATCTTTTTTAAAGATATTGGCATTTTTACCATAAGTGTTGAGAATTCTTGTTAAACTGTTTCTAAATCCTTCTTCATGTGTACCACCTTCGGTATTTATGATGTTATTAGTAAAAGATTTGATATTACAACTATAATCTTCAGTATATTGAAATGCTATTTCTATCATAGTTCCTTCAATTTCTTCCTCAACTTTTATAACATCTTGATGAAGTGGTTTCTTTCCTTTATTTAAAAATTTAACATATTCAACTAATCCACCTTCATAATGATATTCGCCACTCTTAATATTATCAGGATTTCTTAAATCTTTTATTGTTAATTTTAATCCCTTGTTTAAGAAAGCTAGTTCTTGAATACGATGTCTTAAAATTTCGTAATCGAAATATGTTGTCTCTTTAAAAATTTCTTTATCAGGTGTAAAAGTTACTACCGTACCAGTATGATCAGTTGTCCCAATTATTTCGAGCGGGCTTTTTACTATCCCTCTTTCAAATCTTTGGCGATAAATATGACCATTACGATGTACGTTAACTTCTAGCCATTCACTTAATGCATTTACTACTGATGCACCAACACCATGCAACCCGCCAGATACTTTATAACTATTATTATCAAATTTACCACCAGCATGAAGAACTGTAAATATTGTTTCTGTAGCGCTAACATGAGTTTTTGGGTGAATATCTGTTGGCATACCACGACCATTATCGGTTACCTTAATGGTATTATTGCCATTCT
>ERZ773181.215-NODE-215-length-71196-cov-21.336838_pt1 | contig 71196 bp, 88 predicted proteins | sample MGYA00581001_ERZ773181 | MGnify/ENA primary metagenome ERZ773181 (study PRJEB29015, sample SAMEA2737780) | human gut metagenome | biome: human gut; feature: human-associated habitat; material: faeces | place: China | collected 2012 ...
GTGTTAAGCACGCCGCCAGCGTTCATCCTGAGCCAGGATCAAACTCTCATAAAAAGTTTGTAATCCTTGAATCTCTTATAAACGTTAGCTTATAATTACGATCCTAATTACTGTTCATTGTGTTTCCATTCTAATGAATGAATAGGATTTGTATCAAATCCTTGAAAATATCTTAAAGAAATTTTCAGGGTTAACATGTTATTAATTTGTCAAAGGTTCGTTGTTTTTGTCGTTCTTAGCAACAACTTCTAAAGGATACCACTTTGTCTCGTCTTTGTCAAGAACTTTTTTCATTTCTTTTTGACGATTCAATTTTTATTGATTCCTTTTTTGTGCTGTCGTATCAGCGACAGCTTGCTTATAATATCACTCTGAAATCTGAAAGTCAACCCTATTTTTCATTTTTTTACAATTTTTTCTGTGGTTGTTTTTCAGCTCCATTTTTCATCTGTGTTTAGAATATTTTCGCAATCATACGATCCGCAAGTGGCTGCAACAAATTGTGCGAATCTATAAAGGATAACACCACATTATCTTGTATCTGCTGCATCAATACATTGCCTGCAGAGGTTCCCACGACATAATGCAGGATGATAAATACCATCCATATATACACTAACACCTGTGCCCCGCCAAACACAGCTCCCATCACCCGGTTCAAGCCTCCTAGTGATGCCATGCGAAGCGCAAGGGACAACAACATATATAATAGGAATAACAGCAGACTGATTATAAGAAACGTCAGCACATAGACGCCTGCCCGTACAATCATTTTTGCCAAGCATCCCGCTACATATTGATAAAAGGAGCGCGCTGCATAATCTGCTACATTCGCAGAGGCATTTTGCAGGATCGTTTCTCTTGCATCTTCTGGCATGGAGATCTGATATAGCATATCTGCCTGTTGATTTTCACTTAGTTGTGTGTCAAGTGCTGCATTGACCATGTCATCTGTAACTGTGATGCCATATTGCCCCACGGATGCCTCTAACTGATTTTTCACCTGCTGTCTTGCTGTTTCCTCCATCTGTGATGCAATGGATGCCTGCAGTTTATCATCCAGTGTCGTGTATGAAATTACCCAATTTGCAATCAACGGTGCAAGAACGTATGACAGCACAACAGAGAGGATTGTGATCAGCAATTTAAAGACTGACCGCAGAAATCCTCTCCGAAATCCTATAAACATACCTGTCAGGATTGCAAGTATTACAATATATACCATATTTAAATTCTACCCTATGTTCTTATTGTGCGTCACCCGATGTAGCTGCATTTGCTGGCGTTGCAACCGGAGTATCTGATTTTGTCTTTGTGTTGCTGTTCCCTCTCTGTGAGCCTTCTGATAATGCATTCTTCAATTTGATTACCTGCGTTTCATTTTCATATACAACCACATATTCGAGACGTTTTCCACTTGGCACAACGCTTCGAATCTTGCTCTTCAATTTGCCCTCAAATTTAACAGAGCCATTCTTCCGGAAAATAGCACAGTCGTTTCCGCCTGTTACAATAATCTCATCTTTTCCTGCGAAAATATTATCATAATCAAAGGATAACGATTTTGAAAACATCTCTTTTCCCCGCAGATTATAGGCATGCAGGGTGTAAAGCGCATCCGTATTTTCATTTGTATTTTTCTGGATCACGCCAATATAATCGTCTCCGTAAAAAATACTCCGAATCTCATCATTGAAGACAATATGCTTTTTTAAAACCGGTTTTTCCTTCATCGTATAGATTTCGATTGCCTTTGTACCAAATGCAACAACGGTATCGTTATCTACAAACTGCACCTTGGAAAATACCTGATCCGAGAAGGAATAACTTCCAACCATACGGTCTGCATTACTATTCTGTCCAACCTCACCAAAATTATAGGCAGCCAGTGTATTTTCCATGACCATGTTTCCTACATTCATGTAGCTTGTAAACAGCTTCTCTCCATTGTCTGAAATCGAAATATCTAACGGATATCCACTCTTATCAATACTCGTCTGGATCTCATATACAATTTCACCTTTGCGGGTATACAGATTTACATAGTTGGTCTTTTCGCTTTCCAATACAACCGCAAATGCACCCTGATCGCCGACATCAATATCGCAGATCGGATACTGCATCGTCTGGCTGCTTACCTCGCCGGATGTGCTGAATACGCAGACTGTATTGCCGTTCATATCTGCAACCACCGCATAATCCCCACTTGCCACCGCAACCGGGACCTTCATATTGATACCTGTCGTCCAGACAGTTTCTCCCTTAGCATTGATATAGGAAACTCCATCTGGCGTATATTTGAGCAGATTGTCACTGAATCGGATATAGCTTGCTGTATTCGAATAATCAGTCTGGTTACTCTCAACAACCTTATACCCCTTATATTCCCAGCGTGTGCCTATCACATACGCAACCGCTGCAAACACAAGTACAATCAAGATTCCAATCTTCCACGCACGATGTTTTTTATGTTCGCTCTCTAACTGTTCTGCATTTCTTTTTCCCGCAATTTCCGAACCACCGACATCAATTATTTTTTCATTTGTAGCTTCTTCTTTTTTTCTCATTGCATTTCCTCTATACTAATATACAACTTCATAATCCAATAAAGTATAGCACATTTACTGGAGGTTTGGTAGGAGTATTTTCTGTCCAACAAAGATGTTGTCATCGATTCCAATGTCATTTGCCTCAGCGATTTTCGCCGCCAGATCGGCGTCCCCATACCGTGTAAATGCAATGGAGCTTAGTGAATCCCCCTCCTGAATAATATAATACTGATCCTGCTCTGCCGCTACCGGCAATGTCGTTTCCGTTGTCACAGATTCCGTCTCAGCAGGTTCTGCAGAAGTCTCCGTGGTAACTGTGTTATCCGATTGTGCTGGTTCAACCGCAGTTCCTTCCGTTGTGTCTGTGCTCGCAGCTGCATCATTTCCAGTTGCCACTGGCAGCTCTGTCGTCGCCATCGCTTCTACATAATCCGTATCCACTGTCGTATCCGCCGTGACCTCCAGCCGGTTGATTGATACTTCCATCTGCTTCATCTTGTCGTAATTGCTCACAATTGTGATTCCCATCGCCAGGAGTGCGAGTACGACAAAAGAACTTGCAATATACACAAATCCGACTCCGGTATCTTTGTTTTCCGGCAGATCTTTGTTTTTGCGGCGGAATTGTCGCACGATTTCTTCATCTTTTCTCTGAATCTCGGACTGCTCCAAGGGGGCATCCCCCTTTTGTTTCATGATATAGTTTTGCATTGCCTCATTTTTCTCATAGTAAATGTAATAGCCCTTCTGTTTTACAAGCTGTCCATGTTCATACATATAAAATGCATCTTCTGATTCAAGTGAATCGGTGATAAATAACACCTTGTCCTTTCCTGGGAAATTCTCCACATGCATCTTCTCGATTTTATCATTGATCGCCGTTGAGAATCCCATACGCGACAGAAACCATCCCATCACGGATAGTCCCGGGAAAAACTGTTTGACCTGATCATAGATTTCGGTCCAGATCTCCTGTGTAAATTCACTCTCATCCATATCAAATTCGATATTCTGTGCATCGACCGCACCACTGATAAAAATCACATCTCCTGCATCTGATTTCTTGCTTTCACCAAGTAAAATAGCACCTCTCGCCTGCGTGCTGCCTGGTCTTGCAATATAGTTCAGATATGTAACAACATAATCTTCCATATAGATGCGCTTATGTCCATCCGGCGATCCGATCTGTCTTATGTTTTTCGGCAGGCGCAGGTTCACGCTTACCTCGTGCTCATTTTTTTCGTTTGATTCCTGCTTGTCTTTTTCCTTGTCCTTATCATAGATAACTTCAATCATGCTATGCTACGCCTCCATAATTTGTTTTATAGAATATAGCATCAACATGCTTCTCTGTGCTTCGAAACCTGTCGCTTGTACCTGGCTTTCCACCGCAACTTATTTCAACAACATGTATTCTGCGACAGAAAAGGAAACAGATTGCAGCTTTGTTTATTTTTCTAACAACTTGTTAATACTTTCTGCATAGAGTATAGAAGGAGCAAACGTGGCTGAGGTGTTTATGAAGGAAATCGCAGAACGCAGAAATGGGATTCAATATTTCGATGTTGCGCAGGGTTATGCCCATATCGAGCTTGGAAAATGTATTCTGGAATATTTACAGGATGTTGAAATCGAACAATACATCCCGATTATTTTATGTATTGGAACCGACCGCGCCACAGGCGATTGTCTCGGTCCGCTTGTCGGCGAACAGCTCTTAAATTACAGTGAAACGTTTCATGTAATGGGCTGTCTGTCTGCGCCCGTCCATGCCCTGAATATCCATGACGCCTTGCACGATATCCGAAACAATTATGAAAATCCATTTGTTATCGCAGTCGATGCTTCGCTTGGAAGCAGCTCCCACGTCGGACTTGTCACGATCAACGACGGTCCTATCCTGCCTGGAAAAGGTGTAAAAAAGAAATTGCCGGCAATCGGAGATCTCTCCATTACCGGCATTGTAAACGTGTCTGGTGGACATCCGGGTCTTTTGCAATCCACCCGTCTGTACACAGTCATGCAGCTCGCAGACTGCATTGCGAACGCACTCAAATATTCGATTCGTTATCTGGACGCCTTCTGACCTTTGTAAACTGCGATCGCTTCCGAAACCGTATTCGCCTGTCCCTCCTGCATGATCGCAATCAAATCTTCCAGCTTATCCTGTCTGCACAAATCTTCACCAAGAATGGCAGCGTATTTATTCGCGATCAAAAGTGTCTGATCCGAAAAGCGTTTTTCCTCCGCAGCAATTTCATTTTCCATGTTTGCTTTTTCTTCCTTCATTGCCTCCAATGCCGGAAGTCTGCGGTTATTGATTTCCTCTGTGATCATGGATGTCGTCTCTTCCTCGAACGACCGGAGTGCTTCCTGCTTCTCCTTACCAATCGCATCTGCCTCTGCATCCAGATTATCCATCTTCTCATCATAGGCATCCAGATTATACTGACTGTCATCGTGATCTTTGTTGATGGAATGACGGATAGCATTTGCCTGCTTCTTGTTCGCGATCATCTTGTCACGGATACTCCGTGCCTGTGTCATCGCATCCATATGCTTCAGCTTCGTCTTACTGTAAATTGCAAAATAGATCAGTAATAATACGATCAGCGTTCCTGCCGCTATCAGCGCACACCAGAACGCAACATTGATATCTTTCTTTGTATCGAGTACAAGTTTTTTCACCAGAAATGTCACAAGTCCCGGAATGCCACCGAACCCGATTATAAATGTCAGAAGCTTCAAGCCAAACTCGCGCACATTCCGTGCATAAAACAACGCAAAGTATAATTTCTTTCCACAGAAAGATGGAAGCTTATATTTACGCAGCAACGTCTGCATCTCAACCTTAAGATCCTTATCGCTTTCCCGCAGGCTTTTCGTCTCCTCGTGATAGCGTTTGTCCATGCGCTCCTCTTTTTTCTTGTCTCGCTTGTTCGCCACCTTCTTTTTCCGTGCACGGTTATCATCAAGCCGGTCATCGTAGGTCGACTGAATGTCCTGTCGGCGCTTCTTGATCGTCGTCGCAATCTCATCCGCAATTGACTTTTCTTCTGAAGCAATGCTTCTTGACAGCTTCTTCTGCTGCTGTTTCATGCGGTCAATATTTGCCGCATATTCATCCCGTTTTATAACCTCGTCACGCGCCGCAACGATATAATCCTGTTTTTCATTAAATATATTTTCTGCCATCTTGCATACCCCCTCGTTCGGATTCGGATGTATTTTTGTCTATAAATGGAACAAGCGATAATTGCTTCCAATCATCGCTTATTCATGTACTCTTCCAATCGCTCCCGGTCAACCTTGATACGATTATCCATAGTCTTCATTATATCAACGATCTGGTAACGCCGATATACACCATTATTACTCAAATCATAAATTTTATTCGTCGAGAAACCTAAAACAACCGGACGCAGAATATTCTGCGGATTCTCCGATATGACAAGTCCCTTCTCACGGTTCGTAAGTTCGATACAGACACCCGGTGTCAGGATGTTGATACTCTTGATAAGTGCACCTACAATCTCCTCATCGAACTCGTCTTTATTCAATAACAGATATTTGATCGCTGCGATCTCCGATATCGCCTCCTCACTGATCTTCATGCAGGTCATCGTATCAAACAGATTCGCAACTTTCAAAATCTTTGTACTTTTTAAAATCTTGCCCTGTTCCAGATTACTGTTTCCATATTCCATGCGATGAATCTGGGCTACGATTCTGCGGACGCCGCTGTCAATTCCGATCTCCGGTCTGAGCAGTCCCAGTCCATCGTTCTGAATCTTCTTGACAATGATCAGATCATTCGTATCGTAATCATCGTATTTTTCCCGCACCTTGTTCGGCAATAACAGCTTTCCGATATCATGCAGCAGTGCTGCCAATACCAGTTCTTCCTGTTCTGTCGGTGTGTAATACACCTGTGCTGAAATCAGCGCACATAAAATAGCTGTGTTGATTACATGCTTATACACATAATCCGTCGTGGAACGAAGATTCTGTGTGAATGTAATCTTATGATCCAGACGCCCATAGTTCGTGATGATCGCATTTGCCAGACGCTTCAGATTCACTGGTTCTCTGCCGGCAATGATATTATCCAGTTCTTCCCGGATACTGAACACTGCCATCGTCTGAAATCGTTCAAAGTCCAGATCTTCCTCCGTCATCGGCGGTACTGGCTCCGCTGGCTCCAGAATATAAAGTCCAAGCAGTCCGAAGTTCTTTACACTCTCGATACCCTGAAGTGTCAGTCTTGTATTACGCTCATACAGCAAAACGCCAGTCTTATTGTAGATTGGTTTTGCCAGACGCATACCATATTTCAAGTCTTCCGACTTCACAAATATCATGGTGTTACTCCTCCTGCTCGTTTTCTACGCATTTATCCGCGCATGTTGTCAACTGTGTTATCGACACAATACAACACAACATTTAGATTATTTTAGCACAAACTGTCAGATAAAACAAGAAGAAACAATACGGTATATTTTATTCAAACTTCTATTTATTCATGTGGTTTGAACGGTTCAACGCACTGATCAAAGCATATGCAGATGCATCAATAATATCAGACTTGATGCCTGCGCCCCAGACGATTCCATTCACACCTTCGACTTCCAATCCAACATATGCACATGCCTGTGAATCTGAACCTACCTGCAATGCATGTTCTTCGTATGTAACAAGGGAGAACTTGATATCGAAATGCTTCATGATCGCATTGCTGATCGCATCAAGACGTCCATTTCCCTGTCCATGATATACCTTCTTCTCGCCATTTACGAGAATCGTAAGCTCTGCCTGAATACCGTCGATCTGCTTGAAATGACACTCCATAAGTTTGACCGTATCTTCACGGTTTACATATTCGTTCTGGAAGATATCCAATACTTCCTTCGGAGAAAGCTCCTTATGCTGATGGTCAGATACGCCCTTAACTGTATATCCAAGATCCTCACGCATCTTCGGTGGCAGGTTGAATCCATACTTCTGCTCCAATAAGAATCCGATGCCGCCCTTTCCGGACTGACTGTTGATACGAATAACATCGCCATCGTATTTTCTTCCGACATCCTCTGGATTTAATGGCAGATATGGAACCGTCCACATACCATCCGGATCATTCTCACGATACTTCATACCCTTGGCAATTGCATCCTGATGGGAACCGGAGAATGCTGCGAATACCAGTTGTCCCGTGTATGGAGAACGCTCATATACATGCATTCTCGTCAATCTCTCATAGGTTTCTGTCAGATGCGGAATATCCGACAGATCCAGTTTCGGATCTACGCCATGCGTGAACATATTCATGGCAAGTGTGATAATGTCGACATTACCGGTACGCTCACCATTTCCAAACAAAGTACCCTCGATACGGTCTGCACCAGCTAAGATACCAAGCTCTGCATCTGCGACACCGCAACCACGATCGTTGTGAGGGTGAAGGGAAAGTACAACATTCTCACGGTCATGCAGGTTCTTGCTCATGTACTCAATCTGACTTGCGTAAACATGTGGCAATGACATCTCAACCGTTGCAGGAAGGTTGATAATAACCTTACGCTCTGGTGTCGGCTTCCAGATGTCGATGACTGCATTGCATACTTCCAATGCATAGTCGACTTCAGTTCCGGTAAAGCTCTCTGGTGAGTACTCAAACTGATGGTTCACACCATACTGGTCTGCCATATCATTTAACAGCTTTGCGCCGTCTGTTGCGATCTTCAGAATCTCTTCCTTGGACTTCTTGAATACCTGTGTTCTCTGTGCGTAGGATGTCGAATTGTACAGATGTACAACGACATTCTTTGCACCCTGAATTGCCTCAAATGTCTTCTTGATAATATGCTCTCTTGCCTGTGTCAGAACCTGAATCGTCACATCATCCGGAATCAGATTCTCCTCGATCAATGTACGACAGAACTTGTATTCTGTCTCAGAAGCTGCAGGAAAACCAACCTCGATTTCCTTGAAACCTACACGTACCAATTCTTTGAAAAATTCAAGCTTCTCATCCAGACTCATCGGAATGATCAGCGCCTGATTACCATCACGCAGATCTACGCTGCACCATGCTGGCGCCTTATCGATATACTCTTTGTTTACCCAGTCTGTACTCTGTACCGGCGGCATATAATAGCCACGCTTGTAATGCTCAAAATTCTTCATCTTTCTACCTCCATACATAAAAAAATAAACCTGTGCCTCCAACAACTACTTAGAGACGCAAGTTTCATCATTCTAACCTCTTACGCGGTACCACTCTAATTCATACATATCGTATGCTCTCACAGATACAAAGATGCATGCATCCTATATCTTCCCGCTGTAACGGTCAGGCTCCGTCCAGATCTACTCATGTCAAACCGCTTCGTCTCACATCTGTTCAATCGGCTGCTCCAAGGCGAGTTCAAAATCTTCGGATTATCGTTTCACACCAGCCAACGACTCTCTGAAATCTTTAGGATTCCTACTATTCCTCTTCTCTGCATTTACAGACTTACATTATCACAGATTCTTTTTGCGGTCAACCACCTTTTTCCAAATAGCCAGAAAAGATTTATATCTGCAAAATATTTCCTATTTCATAAAGAAAATCCATGTGGTATTCTTTTGGCAGTTGTGATAATCTAGTATTAATAGAAAACAACGGATTGATATCTGCCAGCTTGACGCCGGCAGCATTTACAAAGGAGAGTATTATGCCACCAATTCGAAATGACTGGGCTAAGGTGTTAGCACCAGAATATAATAAGCCATATTATCGGAAGCTATTTGATTTTATCGGGAAGGAATACAGCACCCACACGATCTATCCACCTGGAGATGATATCTTCAACGCATTTCATCTGACACCGTTAAAGGATGTAAAATGTGTCATCATCGGTCAGGATCCTTATCACGGTCCCGGACAGGCACACGGACTTTCGTTCTCTGTAAAGCCGGGCGTAGATATCCCGCCATCACTGATCAATATCTACAAAGAATTGCACGATGATGTCGGTTGCTATATTCCAAACAACGGGTATCTTGTCAAATGGGCCGAGCAGGGGGTTTTGCTCTTAAATGCAGTTTTGACTGTACGTGCCCATCAGGCTGCCTCCCATCAGGGAATGGGCTGGGAAGAATTTACAGACGCGGCAATCCGCGCCGTCAACAAGCAAAATCAACCAATCGTATTTTTGTTGTGGGGAAGCTTTGCGCAGAAAAAAGCAGCTATGTTGGACAATCCAAATCATTTGATTTTGAAAGCGCCTCATCCATCACCACTCTCCGCCTACCGTGGATTCTTTGGCTGTAAGCATTTCAGTCAGGCGAATGAATTTTTGCAGAGGCATGGTGTTGCACCAATTGACTGGCAGATTGAGAATATATAACCACAGGCATTCGTAATTGCAATATATATGTAGATGCATTTACGGTGATCCTATGGACAGAACGGAGAATAAACATGGAATTATATATAGTACGCCACGGAGAAACCCTGTGGAACCGCGAGAAACGTCTGCAAGGACGTGAGGATATCGAATTAAGTGAAAAAGGCCGCGAAGTTGCACGACTGACAGGCGAGGCATTAATGGACACAAGAATTGATAAAATATTTTCCAGTCCCCTAAAGCGCGCCTATGAAACAGCTTGTCTGATCCGGAATGGACGGGACATTGACATTGAAACGGATGACCGGTTGCGCGAATTATCATTCGGACATTTTGAGGGACAGAACTTCTCAGAGCTGATCAAGGACGAAACGCTTACATTCCGCTACTTCTTCAAGCAGCCAGAATTGTATGTACCTGCCGACGATGCTGAGACACTTCCACATCTGATTGCACGTGCCGGAGATTTTATGCAGGATAAGATCGAATCACTCGCTAATTCCTGCGAACGTGTGATGATCGTCGCACACGGTGCGCTCAACAAAGGAATTATGTCTTATATTAAGAAGCACGAGATCAAGGATTTCTGGTCGGGTGGATTGCAGCAAAACTGTAATGTGATGATTGTCGATTATACCGACGGGGAATACCGAATCGTGGATGAGACGAAGTTATTTTATACACTGCAGGAGTGAAAGTTCAAAGCACACTGTATCCCGAAATCAAGGGACTGCCATCCCCATTACACGGCAGTCCCTTTTTATATTGGATTAAGCCCCAAGAAATCCTTATTTCTCACAATTACATTTCTTCTTATCCACGCATGGAGCCGAGCGGTCAAACGCCGGATTGAATGCATAGAAATTTTTCTCATCCAATTTATCCTGCACCAGGCGAAGTGCTTCACCAAACCGCTGGAAATGCACTACTTCACGTGCACGCAGGAATTTGATTGGCTCGTAAACATCCGGATAATCCTTACATAATCGGAGGATGTTGTCGTAGGTACTGCGTGCCTTCTGTTCAGCCGCCAGATCCTCGTACAGGTCGGTAATCGTATCCCCCTTGCTCTGGAATTCGCATGCGTTAAACGGAATGCCTCCCGCTGCCTGCGGCCAGATACCAATCGTATGATCGATATAATATTTGTCAAAGCCGGAAGCCTTGATTTCTTCCATAGAAAGATTCTTCGTCAACTGGTAGATGATGGATGCAACAATCTCCAGATGTCCGAGTTCTTCCGTTCCGATATCCGTCAGAGTTGCCTGACACTCTTTGTATGGCATAGCATATCGCTGGGACAGATAACGCATGGATGCGCCCATTTCCCCGTCAGGACCGCCATAGACGTTTGCTAATGGGGTAGTAATTTTATTTCTTGCTCTGCTTATATATCTGATTTACTCCGGTAGAAGCAAGACCAGACATGATGCCAACTGAAATCGCCGTGATAATATCTTCCGCCGGAAAGCTCTTCATCACATACATAGCAGGTACTGCAATGATTCCTCCCACAATTCCTACGATTACCGGTATCACCTTATCGCTGATCTTCTTGCTCGCCTTACACCCGATTCCAACCAGATAACAAATGATCACGATCGGTAATACTGTTACATAATTTGATAAATCCATATTCATCATCCTTTCTTCTCTAAATTTTCTAAATCCTCAATTCTATGATTTGCGGTACGAATTTTCTCATTTGTGACCGCCTGTTGCTCCTCTAAACGATATGTACGTTCAACAACATTGTTGTGCTTGTCTACTCTTTTTGATAGCTCATCAAGCTTGTACTCTATCAATGCAATTGTTTCATCATGCTTTTTGCTTGCAGCCTTTTGCTGATAGTGATTATTGATTAAGCATACGATCAATGTAACAAACGCCGCAATCATGGCAGATATTATTGATGTCATACCATCCCTCCTACTTCTTACGTTGCCAAATATATGGTGTTATCCTCGCTTGTGATTGTCCCCCATCATTATTAACATAGGATACATCTAATGTAACAGATCCCTGATTTTTCCATGTTCCATAATTAAATGGCGGGACAGCATTCTGATAAGTTAGTACACATGCATTTACTGGAAGTATTGGAACCGTAAAACCAGTGAACTCAGATTTCTTGTAATATAAATAATCATGATTATGACTGGTATTGCTCTTAGAATTCAATGCTTTGTCAATCGTTTCTTTTCTGTAATATAAATCATCATGATTATGCGCCACTGGTGCCTTTTGACTTGCAAGCTTTTTAACACCAAGTGCTCCTGCAAGCTGATTTGCTGCTGAATTTGCGTTGATTTCATCAGCAGAGTCAAGGATATTTAAAGAATTCAAATGTGTTTCACATGCGTTCTGGAACTGTTGCGCATAATAGATTGCTAAGTCTTTATATGTCGGACAGACCATAAACTGTGTTGATATCTTGGTCAGTGCTACGCCTGATACATAAACAGCATATAGCGGCATTTGATTTTTCAAATCACCATTTAAAATATTTCCACTTACTATTTCAGGAGCAGACGGCGTTCCCGCCGTTGCGGTCCCCTGTACAACTTCTAACTTTGCAGATTCAATACCTGATGCCGCATTTTTCTCGTAGGTCATTACGATCAGATCAATTCGATTTGTTCCTGCGGTACCTGTCGATATTGTCAAATCTTCATAAGTATTCGGTTCAATACGGATATGTCTACCCTGCATCAGCATATCGCCGTCAGAAATTCTAACTGTGTTGTTATTGATAATTGCTCCTGCAAATCTTGATCCGCTACTCATAACAAATTCTCCATCACCAAAAAAGGCAGCATTGAAGCTGCCCTGATCTGCTGATCTAATATGTTCTTTCCCGGCATACCCTGTTACTAAATGTGCCATAGTCTTTCCCTTCTTTCTCCGCTTAGTGAATAAGCGACATCCATGTATTATATCCAACAACACCATCAACTGTAAGCAGATTGTTTTTCTGATACTCTTTCACTACTGATTCTGTAGCTGTGTCAAATACCCCCGGACATGTGAGATCACACGCATATCCTTTAAGCATAAGCAAAATCTGCAGTGCAGTAACCATGTACTGTTTCTCGCCCTTTTTTACATAGTGCTTTCCAAGTGCGGCTTTAGTGGCAGATCCATAAATCCCATCAACCGCAAGTTTCGACTTATAGTCTAAGTTCATCGCTGTTTGTAACACCTTAATTCCTGCTTTTAAGGTCGCATTTCCACGAATACCATCCGTTACGATTCCGGCACCGGCAAAATTATTCGCATGGATCTGTCCGGCACGAATGATAGCGCCCTTACCAGCGATATGTTGAATCTGCTGTATAGATTCAGTCTTCGATGGGATATTCTCGGATACTTTCACCACTTCTCCAAACGGAAAGTTTTTTCCGGGGCATGCAGTCTTACTCACATCACTATGCTTTCTGAATCGAGTAATTCCATATTCCTTGCGAAGCCATGAAACAACTTCTTTCAAAGCCTGCTTCTGTGCTTCTGGCATCTGCTCATTTTCAAAATTTCCTTCACAACAAACTCCAATCGTGTTGTAATTCACACCAGATGCATGTGCGCCGATCATATCGATTGGTCTGCCCTTGTATACTTTGCCATCTAAACGAATATAGATATGATACCCAATGCCAGACCATCCATTTGCAAGATGCATTCTGTGAATATCCTCTACACTACCGTGACATGCAGCATGATGAAATACAGCTCCTCCATCTGTGCTTTTTCTCTTTGTAAGAGATTTAAACTTTAAATGTGTGTCGATTATCTGCATAATAATCAGCCTCCTTCTTTTTATTTTATGCAATCACAGTTGTCATTGCAGCATCGTCCTCTTCAACCTTACTTTCTAAATCATCCAAACTGTTTAATGTATTAACCTTTTCTTCAATTCGGGATATGTATTCTAATACAGCATCCATTTTAGTTGTGATTTCATCTGTCCCTGAAAAATCAATTGAGGTAGCCGTCGAACAACAAATTGATGAAATTCCAGTCAACAGTCCTTTAATCTCATCTGTAGTCATCTTTCTTTCAACATCCGTCATGTGCTACTCCTCTCCGATCATGAATTCAATTGCGAGACATGCTGCTGGTGTGATGTTCTCTGGCAGATCATCAGCTGTAATCGTGTTGATTTCCAGCGACGCTTCGACTGAACCGATCTCATTAAACTCTTTGATGAACTCGTCCCAGTTCGGATTCGAACTGTTCATAGTAACTCCGTCATCAGAATACTTTCGTATCAGCTCGTCACGAGACTTGTCATACTCTACAAGTTCATTGTCGATTTTCTTAATATTTCGTGCAACTGACAGTCCTGCCTTACGCGAGAACGCAAGATCTAAGATGCCATTATTGGCAATCAACCGACGAATATCAAACAGTTTGCTTAATGTTGTAATGTATTTTTTCATAATGTTTTGACTCCTCGCTTCATAAAGTAGTAGTGTTTATAGACCCTCTCCAAGGTCTTTATTATTTAACTTTTACTAAGTACCACCCACAATGACATGCTCTAACTCCTGACATACTGTTGTATACCCTCAAATAAAAATTGGTATTACCACTGACATTTATAACAACTGGGGAACTACAGCATGCCCTATCCATATTATCGTCTGACATATAAGCCCCAGCATCGGTGGCTCCGCTATTAGTTGAAAATACCATAACCATTCTGGATGTAGGAGTTCCATACATCTTTGCAAACACCATTCCAATATATGTTCCGGCAGGAAGTGTCACGCTAGCAGGGGTATTCCATCCGCCACATGTAATATTAATATTTTTGTCATATCCATATATAGGTGCCGAAATACCACCAGCACTATTAGCATAATTTGCAGATTTAGCATAGTTTACGCTAAAGTTTGATGGATTATATACATACATGTTTACACCATCATTTCCGCCCCACAACCAACTTGGCTGTCCGCCTTGCCCAGACCAATTCCAATAACGTCCGTTGATTGCTCCTGCTGCGGTTATATCAAGACAACGTATGTTAGCTCCAGCTCCAGTCAACGTTAACCCATCGAAATCTAGTCTGAATGACCCGCTATGTCCGCCATTGTAACCATAACCATAGACCGATCCAGGTGATATTTGTGTTGTATAATATCCGTCTTCTCCCTGCGTATTTGGATTTCCCCAATAAATATCTATTGCTTTATAATCATTGTCTGCCGCTTTAATTATCATACTTCCGCCAGTAATAGTCGCCTTAGATGAGACTATTTCGCCCTCAAATTTACCACTCGTAGCGTGTATCTCTCCTGTAAATTTACCATTAACCGCCTCTATTGAACCATCTTCCAGCACTTTGAAATTCTCATTGGCGGTGACAAGACCTTCAAGACTGATCTTTTCAGCCTTGATTGAAATCTCCTCTGCTGACTGGTTGATTTCGGAAATAATCTTTTTCTTTTGAACCATTCCTTCTGGCGTAGCACCTACACTGTATGATGTAGATGTTGTATTATCAGTGTAGGTAATAATCGTCCTCGTCCAAAGATATGGCTTTGATGTGTCCGCAGCCGGTATCGACGCAGACCATGTCCCGGTTGGGGTTGTTGTACCGCTAGACGATGCCTGATAAGTCACCACAGTTGATTTAACACCTTTCCCGGTTGCACCGGTATCACCCTTCGCTCCGGTAGCTCCCTTATCTCCATACACACCAATAACCTTCTTTGCAGTATCTACCGAAGTATTGTTCGTATATGTGATCGTTTCATAGTTCCAAAGGTACTTGTTTGTTGCTGTCATCGTCGGTACTGTTGTAGACCATGATGTTGGTACTTTAGTATTCGAGGTTGATACAGCATAAAACTCCTCTATCTCCTTAATTCCTATTCCGTCAGTTCCATTCGTGCCGTCACTTCCGTCCTTACCATCGGCTCCTGGATTTCCTCTATCACCATACGCACCTATAATACATGGCATTGATGTACTTACGATCGTTCCATCTGTCAGTTTTACAACCTCATAATTCCACAGATACTTTTTACTTGATGAAACTGACTGCACTGTTGTTGTCCATCCAGCTGTTTTCGCTGTGACACCACTTGAAGCAGATGTCGCCAAATAATAGTTGATAACTTCACTGATACTCTTACCGTCGACGCCATCCTTACCATCAGCTCCCGGTGCTCCATCTTCGCCCTTATCTCCTTGGTCGCCTTTCGGTATCACGAAATCAAGAATCATATTCTTGTTGTCTCCAGCATTTTTCACAGAAGCATCTGAACCAGCACCACCTGTTGTCACTGATCCTATTTTGATGCTCACTGTCTGCCCAGATTCAGATCCGTCACCAGAAGATGGATATGGACCCGCAGACACGCTCACTGTATCTGCTTCACAATCATAAGATATTGATGTACTGTTATTACTTATATTGACTATTTTCTTAGATACGGACGCAACTACATAAGTTCCTGTAATCTGCTCTCTTGCCCCTACCTTGTCATTTACATCAAATATATATTGATCGTTACTGTCCAACGAAAAATCGACCGAATCACTTGCAAAAGACTCTGTTATCTTATCAATTCCACCCTGAATCAAATCCTCATCTGATTCAGCATTGGAATTGTCGTAGATCTCACACATCTCATCCAATCCGGTAAGTGTCTGTGTTCCACTGATATTACCAAGCAAATCGCAGTAAATGTGAATTACTCGTCTATCTTTCAGGTCACCTCGCCCAAGACATATAACATGATTGATATGCTTGCTATTTCTCTTAATTGTGAAACTTATCTGATCTGTATCAAACTGCTCATCCTGACTATAATCAGCAAGAGGACTTGCCGATAACTCAACAAATCCTCTATTAAATACCATATTCAGTTTTGCATTGTATGCTTTCAGCATCTTTATGATGCCTGTATAACCCTTTATATAACGATTCATCTGATAAGATGATATCTGTATCTTTGAGTTCAAAGTGCTTACCTTGAACAGCTCCGAAAGTCCCATCCGTTCAATCAAAAGCTTTAACACTTCGTTTGCTTCTCCAGATACGATCAAATAGTCTTCGCCTTCATCTGGTTGCAACACTTTAGACTCAAGTATGCCGTGCCATGTACGACCTGAGTATGTTACAGTCGTCTCATCTGTATCAACGCCAACGGAATCTATCACTCCGCCATATTCTTCGCCCTCAAAATAAAGATAATAACCAGTTTTACATACGTTATTATTGATATTTACTTTACATTCAAAATCATTCTCGTCGCTTCCATATGCAAGATCTAATGTATAATCTTTGAGCACATCGATATCTTTTTTGGATTCATTCATATAAATTAAGTCCATCTTGGTATGCTCCTCTCTTCCAACAATGTAATATCAAATATCAGATTTGACGAAGTAGCTACATCCATTACGCCCGGCGGGATCTTTTGAAATATGTAAGAATCTCTATTTCGCAGATCAAAACAATTCTTCTGACTACCGTCGCTTTCATACAAGATTATTGTCTTTTCTACAGAGTCAATCGTCAGGTACTCGTTTGCTTCAATATCAACATCCACCGAATACATATGTCCTCCAATCAATATCTCTGGACTTTTGCATGGTCCATAAATACGCATCCGAAAATTTGTATTTACAAAATCCGCATTTTGCAGTTTTTTACCAAGAATATTTGATGTGTAATCATATGGATGATCGTTATTATAGTCTAAGTTTTTACCAACTATCTCCTCATTTGAATTGAATGTAATAATCGTTTCTTTTATCCATTGCGGATAATCCGTCTGAATCGTCAACGTATTCTTCATGTATCGCTTATTATAGGTGTATTTTGACGCCTTACATCCTGTGACATAACACCGCATATAGTAATCGCCAATATAGAGTTTTCCATGTTTTCTGGCAACTACATCCTTTTCACACACCTCAAACAAACGATTTCTACTTTCTGTGCCATCGTCATCATTTCTACATGCAAAAACGACTGGCAACGACTTCTTGACAATTCCCATCTTAAATGACGATATTTTGTCATTCATGCTTGTAGCTGTCCATGCGAAATCATGCAGATCGTTCTCGTTGATATAGATGCCATTCGCACCAAATTCAATTACCTCGTTCATATGATTGACATATCGTGCTTTTTCTATCAAGTTGCCGTCACCTCTTTTACCATTCTTGCAAATTCTCTCTTATCAACTTTCATATTCACGGATTCCATACCCTCAAGTATCAGATCCGGAAGCCGCTCTAACAGCTCATATATAAGCTCAAGCAGTGCATTGTCATTTTTGCTTCCAGATGATGACTGACCATAATCTAACGCATTCTTCATATCCTGCGCTACTCGCGAAATCCACATACGGTTCTGGTGCAGCGGTACAACGGCTTCCGCTCCGTCACCTTCCAGAAGTGCAATCTCACCTTTCTCAACAACACCGCCTTTTGCATGCTTTCTAGCTGTAAAACTTCCTGTATTTCCAGAGCCTGTTGCTTGCGCCGCTTTATTTGCAATATTCTGAGCCACACCACCAACATTTATATTCAGTGTGAAAATACTCTTTACAAATTCTTTTGTCCACGCAGCTATATCCGGGGCAATTGCTTTCATACCTTCCCACAATTTATTCATAAGCCGTTTTCCTGCTTCCCACATTTCACCAAGGCACTGACCTATAGCGGATACAATGCCTGTAATAATCTGCGGTACCTTACCTGCAATGCTTACTATAATCTGTGGTAAATTAGTTACAAGCGCCATAAAAAGCTCAACGCCTGCGGCAATAATATCATCAATATGATCTAGCAATGCACCTGTAATTCCCTCTATGATCTGTGGCAGTGCCTTACAAATCGTATCGATAATCTGTGGCAATGCATCAATCAGAGCTACAAGTAGCTTAATGCCCGCCTGAATAATCTCATCAATATGTGAAAGCAGCGCCTCAATTATACTCGATATAATCTGTGGCAATACTGCAACAATCGACTGTATAATCTGCGGCAACGCATCAACCAGTGATGTCAATAATTCAATTCCGCACTCGATGATCATAGGTATACAAGATAATATATTTTCGACCATCTGCGTAATAATCCCCGGAAGCTCCTGAAGCAACTGCGGTACCGCCTGCAAAATTCCATTCGCTAAACCTAACAGTAACTGAATGCCAGTTTGCACAATCTGTGGCACGTTCTGAATCAATGTTGATGCAAGTTGACTTACAATTGTAATTGCTGTCGATAAAATAGTCGGAATGCAATTGGTAAGACCCTGCGCCAAGCTCTGTATCAGCTGAATACCTGCAGTGAGTATATCCGGCAACGCTTCTACAAGTCCAGATACAATTGCTCCGGCTATCGTAACAGCCGCTTCGATGATCAGTGGCAGATTGTCCACTATCACCTCAATCAGCTGATTGATAATGTCCTTAAAGCATGGTATCAGCTCTGGCACCGCCTTAAGCAATCCATCCAGCAACGCCCGGATCATGCTGGTGCCTGCTTTGATCATACTCGGTAACGTTGTTGATACGATATTCGGTACTGTCTTTGCAATAATCGGTGCAAGCTTCTCTACGAGCGTACCAACGCCCTTCAAGGCAATTTCCACTCGTGGCAGAATATTATTACCGGCAGTCGTAACGGATTCTACAAAATTATTGACAAGTACATCGAAATCCTGCGTATCATCAGCGATTCCAACGACAAGATTCTGCCATGCCGCCTTCGTCATGTTCACAGATCCCTGAATTGTTGTTGCCGCTTCCTTTGCGGTAGTACCTGTGATGCCCATTTCTGTTTGCACAACATGAATCGCATCTACGATATCCGCATATGATGATAGATCAAACTTCTGGCAGGATAACTTCTCCGCATCTTCCAAAAGTCGCTGCATCTCTTCTTTGGTACCGCCATAACCTAACTTGAGGTTATCAAGCATAGTGTAGTTTTGCTTTGCGAATCCCTGATATGCATTCTGGATGGATTCCATTGAGGTACCCATCTTATTTGCATTATCGGACATATCCGTGATTGCTACATTCGCCTTTTCAGCCGCTGCCTTTGTGTCTCCATCCAAGCTCTGTAACAATGACGCCGAAAAGCCTGTGACAGTTTCCATGTACTCGTTTGCAGACAATCCAGCCGTCTGATATGCGTTTGCAGCATATTTCTGTACTTCACTTGCCGAATCCTTGAACAGTGTCTCGACACCGCCGACCAACTGCTCGTAATCCGAATATGCTGTCACAGCACTCTTCACAAGCGCCGCCGTTGCTGTTGCTGCTGCCGTTGCCGCCGCAGCTCCCCACTTTGCAAATGTTCCAATTCCCTTCAGAAGAGCTTGTCCTACGCCGGATGCCTTACCCGCCACAGAATCTAAACCATCTTCTGTTTCTTCCTGTCCTTTGAGTGCGATTCGTCCAAATATCTTAAATAATTCCATCGCATTCTCCTTATACCAATTCAATGCCGAATGCATTCATTGAATTTTCCACCATCGCTTTGATCTCTTCATCGGATAGTGATTTCTGAGATGATGCCTGACCACGTACACGATTTACGAAATTCTCATAGGACTCTCCCTGCACCTTGTTCAAGAAAAACTCCCACAGCACATCCTCTTCGGTATCCTTGTTCGTCCGCTTCACAATTGAATCCACGAACTCTACCAAGCGATCTGTCGCAATCATCTCATCCATCAATAAAAAAGGACTTGCATATCGCTTGAATAGCAAGTCCCAAAACTCTAAATCACCTACCCGATAGATTTCAAAGCAACCTTGAAAAAATCTGCGAATCCACTCTGTCTGACCACATCCATAATCATCGCAAAGAACATTCCCGGATTCATATCTTCAAGCTCCTTTACTGTCATACCTGACAGATTCGAGAGAAGCTGATAGATGTATTTCTCAGCATTCGGAAGATTCGCCAGAATAACATCGCCAATCTCAAGCGCAACACCCATACCGATCTCTTCTACATCTTCCATCGTGATATTCTGATTCTGTTTCGATTTTTCTATCAGGCGCTTAGTTGCATCCGATGAAAAGCAGTCAGAAAACTTGCTGATTTTAATACATGAAATAATTTTCATCATCGGAAAGAGATCTTTCGACTTCAATGGTCGTAATGTATACGGCTTTATCTCTTCCTGTACAGATTGTACAACTCCTTCTATTGCTTCTACCAATGTTCCCTGCATTACTTCTGTTTCTGTTGTCATTTCCTTTTCCATAGTTACTTATCCTCCTAATATTCGGTATTACGCTGCATCATCCAGCAACTGATCAACTGTATTACTCTCAACAACTTCCTTCGGCATATAGATATGATACGGAAGCACATTCGTCATAGCGCCTGCCTTGAGATCAGCATAGCAATCGAATGTCGTTGGGATTGTTGATGCCTCTTTGTTCTTCGTATCTGCCGACAAGCCAGATGTACAAAGCGCATAATCAAACAATACGATTACTGGTGTGCCATTCGTCTTGTATCCGACGCATGCGAAATTCTCGACATAATCGCTGTCTTCGATTGTTGCCTTGGATTCAATCACATCCATAGTTTCATCTACCGACGTTCCTTCCTTTCCGATTGTTGTTGCCTTCAACCATTCTTTTGTAAGCTCGACCATGTTCGTCTCAACCTTTGCCGTCTCGCCAACTTTCTGCACAAGTCCCTTCGCATTAACAAGCACACCATCCACCGAGATATTTGTAATCACTGGAGCAATCGTGAACTTTGTACCGCCAGATGTAGCACCAAGCAAAGTACCTGTCCACACCTTCTTGCTTGTGTCATACTTAAAGTTTTTGTACAGCACACACGCATTTAACAGTATCCGTTTCGGCGTATCCGCTGTTACGCCAGATACACATAATTCTCTCCATGTGTTTTCTGCCATTTATATCACCTTCCATTCTTTTATAGTCAGATTGATCTGAATTCTCTTCAATGTCCCATCTCCGGTCGGTACCGAAAATGCATTTGAATAAAAAACAGTCACACACGAACCATCCTGATTCATGCGTGACTGTGGTAAGAATCTCTCTATTGTTTCTTTGTCCTGCTCAAATAGAATCGGATTCCCACGTGTCCATCCATTCAATATAAATGTTGTCCCCTGACTTCCATCCTCTTCCTTGGTCGGAGAATCATCTTCCATGTACTCTCCAACATAATATCGGTCTGGTATTTCACCAACCCATTCTCCGAATTGGTATGGAATCCCGCTGGACTTCATTAGTTCACCAACATAATTTAATGCTGCTATACTCATTATTTCAACTCTCCAAATATTTCATTTGCACGATTCTGAATTGCACCATTCGTAGCCTTGAAGGCTTTTTCAAGCGGTCTATTCGGTGTCTTACCATGTGTGAAGTGTCCATTTCCCTTCTTATCCTCATAATACCAGCCGCCTTTACGACCATTACCATTCACGGCATATTCGCCAGTACCGAACTCTTCCCAGATGGCATTTTCTTCTGGAGATCCAACTGTTGCTTCTAATTCAGATTCATCGACTACATAAGTGTATGAACCTCTTGTCTCTCCGGTATCCACTCTGGATGCATTGTGTACAGCCGTCTGCACTTCTCCCGCCGCTTCTTCAAGAAATGCAATCGCCTTTTCTCTGATTGCCTTCTTGATCCGTATAGAATTGTTCTCAAACTCTACATCGGACATATTACTGACCTCCTGTGTATTTCAGATAGATTTCCAACTGCTTATGCAGTTCCATCGGATCGTCAATCACCATGATGTCATACACCTTGTCATTGATCACCATCCGACTGTTCTCCGCCTTGATGCGGCTGTCGAGCTTCTTATAGTCTGCAAGGAACACGTGCGTAGATTCCTGAATCTTAGCATTATATGTTGTGTACTTGCTGTCTCCTGTCGATAGATCAAGATACCCTGTTATATCATCCACAGTCTCCCATGTCTTATCGCATGAACCGATGATATTCGTCTCTGTCTTACAGAGCTGAATCTGACCGGTTATATTTCCGCCAATCATCTAATCACCATCCATTTAAAATCTCGCTTTCATATACGGCTTCAGGAATCCAAGAAGTGACTTTGGGTATCCCATAAGCGAATTATCGCCATCCATGTTGAAATACGTCACAGAATGTCGGCTAAGTGTCTCCGACTGAATACCGACCTTGTCCCGGTTCTCGATATCCCATTTCAGCATATTGGCTACACCGAGCTTCACATCCATAGGATATTTGACCTTCGTTACAAGTACACATATTTCATCCGAAAGTGGCTCATCAAAATCCATATGTGCATTGTCCATATCAATGCCTTTGATCACATACAATCCATCGTTATACAACGATTCCGATATTTGTACGGTGTCACCCTCTGCAAACAGATTCGATGCACCCTGTAGCACTCCGCTCTTGACCTCTGCATTAAATCGTCTGTTTCTGTCTTGGAAGTTGTTATTTGTGTACTTCCGTATAAGAAGCTCCAGCGCCTGAAGCTTTGCTTCAAGCACCGGATCCTTCGCAGTAATATCGATATATGATTTCAACTCTTCAACGGTCATAATCATATGATCACCGCCTTACTGCTGCTCTGTGACAGTATATCCGTCGTGTTCCTTAAACCAAGATGCCATGCGCTCGCTCTCGATCACTGCCTGTCCGTTTGCGAACTGGACGCCACCGGCACCAACTCCGCAATAAGCAGGCGCATTGTTAACGACTACAAGCCACTTTACAGCCTTTGTCTCTTCTGCCTTTGTCTCTGTCTTTGCTGGCATATTTATCACCTATCCTCTCTTTGCTTACGCAATCTTGATGTTACGAAGTACACCTGCATGCTGTGTATTCTTCAACACGGTTGCAGCAATCATCTCAACTTCTGCGTCCTTTACTGTTCCCGGCTTGCTGAAATCAGGCAGGTACTTGTTGATAACCGAACCACCATTCAAGCTGATGCCATGGAAACCATCGTTCACATCGAACTTGACTGTATAGATGTCTGTCAGTCCTGTTGTTGCTGTCTCTGCTGATCCGATCTTTCTGCTGATTCCCTTCTTTACAACCGAATTTGCAGTTGCGTTGCTTCCGCTCACAGTGTAGTGATTCTGCATATCAACAAACTTGACCCCATCCATCGTTGTAATGCGTCTACCGAACGCTTCTTCGGACTCTGTCTTATATCCAAGAATACGAGCAACAGTCTGAATCTTTGTGATCATCGCTGTGTTCGTAAGTACTGCATCTGCATCGGTAGACTTGATCAGAAGTGAAAGTGCTTCGTAGAACTCGTCTGCATTTGCCTTGATCTTGTCAATTGTAGACAAATCGATGGACTTGGTTGTTCCATACTCTGTTGTTGTGCCGGCAAGCATGGAATCCAGTCCCTGAAACTCCGGATGATCAGTTGATGCAGTTGTAGTTGCATCACCATTGATCAGAGTGTAGTGGAACAAAGAAACAACCGCCTTGATATGTTCCTCAATCTGATATGCAAGGTTGTCGAAGTTTCCTGCCGCCATATTAAGCACTCTGTCCATCTGTACGGCGCCACCCATGATAGCAAGGCTTGCTTCACACTCATGCTTAGTCGCTACAGAGTTTGTATAAGAACCGCCAAGCTTACGAAACTCTGCTGTAGCCGGAAGCACCTTTCTAAGATACGTGTACTTCATTGTTGAGCCACCGCCGGATGCAGATACACAATCATCAAATGTAAGCATCTGCAGTACGGTAGACTGTCTCAGAAAGATATCCACGATCTGCGAGAACACCTTATCGCTCATACCTTTCTTCATTTCTTCTAATGTCATTGCCATAGTTTTTCACCTTTCCTTTCTTAGCCGTTCGTTGCGGCTTCATACTGCTGTTTCAGCGCTTCTGCTAAGTCCTTAGGCTCTGCAGAACCGCCAGCCGGATCTCCCTTGTCCAGCTTATTCTCAATAATCTGTCGATTTCCACCTTCGGAACTCTCGAAGTGTGCCGGGAACTGCGTCTTGAGGGTTGTGAGCATATCATCCCATCCTTTGATGTTGCCATCATCGTCGATTTTGAGTTCTTCGCCCTTCTCTTTCAGCATCTCCTTGATCTTGAAGGTCATATAATCGGTATCATCCGTCTTGGCTGATAACAAAGCGACTTTCAATGCGGAGCTGACCTTTGTCTCTTCCAGTTCCTGCTGCAAGCGGGCATTCTCCGTCTCATACGTTGAAATCTTCTGCTGCATACCTTCATCGCCCTTGGAGGCCTTCTTCAGTTCTTCGATGAGCTTATTTGCGTTGCCGATCTCCGTGTCTTTGCCGTTGATCAGACCATTCAATCTCTCGGTTTCGGAATCATACTTCTCTTTACTGATGTAATTTCCTTCCGATAGATCCGCAAATCGAACATGCTTGAGCTTGTCCTCTTCCTTCGAATTCTGCTCATCAATCTTCGCCTGCACCTGTTTGTACAGTTCTTCTCCTAACACATCTTTCAGTTCCATAGTTTCCATCCTTTCTTGACTTTAATCGCAGTCACGCATGGCAGTTATCACTCTTGCCGGAGTAAGTATTCGTCACAGTTTAATCGCCTTAAGCCGATTTTGGGCATAAAAAAAGACCACGTTTTAATCATGGTCTAAATTACATAATTATTTTGTTACATAGAAAAAGCACCCTGCTACTGCGGAGTGCTTTCTCTACTTTAATACTCTATCAAGATTTATGGTTGATTCTATCCAAACAGCATCAACCTCATAATCATTAAATACTTTTATCGTATCATCACTATTTTTATAAATCTTCACTACTGATCCGTCAACATCTACAAGTGGATCGCCAGAGCTTAAATTACTAATATTCTGTTCAATTTTATTGCAAGCTTTTTTGAACTCTTCATTACTAGCTTCTTTGCAAATATTATATTCAAACATCTCAATCACCACCCAATCCTAACTCTCTATTCACATTTGCGTTTGTTTTGGTTGCAGTATCATAAATATCTCTGATTGCTTCATCCCTGGTCATTCCCTTCCTTTTCATCTTAGAAGAGATGAGTTCTTCAAATGTCTTATTAGGCCTTTCTTTTTCCAACTGTACCCGTGTTGCTTCATCTGCCATCAAGCTTCTGGCTTCCGTCCGTATTCGATTTCTAGCTTCAAAAGCCTGTCTAGCTTGTTGTTCGATTGGAAGATTATTATCTATAGTACCTTTTATCTTTGAAACTTCTTCAATATACTTCTTACGAACATCTATATTACTTAGCTTTATTGTACCATTTTCCACGCCATTTGCAAGGTATTTCTTATTCAGCCACTCATTCATAGCTACACCTAATTCATTAGGCTTTCCGAGCTGGCTGTTGGCAAATACTTCTGCAAAAAACTCTGCCTTACTCGTCTTTCCATACTCTGATATATTTGCGTCCAAATCAAATGCAGGATTGTTTCTTTTCGCAATTGCAATTATTTCATCATAACAATTATTTTGAACAGTTTTTTGAACATCTGCATACCACTTATATTTTGCCTTGTCCGTTTTTGCGCTTTTATTTACAAATGCAAGCATATCTGAATTTTTCCAACCAAGAGACTCCATATAGTCCTTCTTGATAACATTCTGTAACATATGTCCATATTCATGAGTTACCGTTGCTATGGAAGCTTCTTCGTTTGTATGTGAAAAAGGCATTGAGTATCCACTATCCATATCTTTGATTTCCTTCTTTATCAGGGAATCTCTATTCGTATAACGTTTTTTATTCAGAACCAAATATTGACTTGCTGGTGATAATCTGCTGCTATTCACATTTCCGGCGAAATTACCTTCGTCTACATCAATATCTACAAAATCGGATTTATGTATTACTCCGAATTTGCTTTCCAGACGGATCAGCTGATTTGTATTATCCACAATCAGTCTTTCGTCCATTGAATCTATATTACAGTTTCTAAAGCCAATTCTATTCTTTAATGCAGTTTTAGCTTCTTCTGCATTCTTAACAAGTGTCACTTTCGGTTTATACATCGGATTGTTATCCAGCAGTCGCTTATACTTCTCATACTCCTTATCGGTCATGGAATTAAGCATCTTCTCGAAGTTCTTGCCATATTTCTTCTCCATTGCCGTAACGTGCTGCATATATGCGATATTTTCATCAGACCAGTATACTTTTTTCCACTCCGCATACTCTTCTGGAGATTCGAAAGTGACTGTTTGTTTCGAGAAATTATCCATTTTCACAATACCACAATTAAGCGCCCATCTCGCTCTCTGATCCAGACAGCAACGGCAATTACAATCCTGTGATGGATCACCAAACAATCCCGGAGCTTCTGCCTTGTATCCGGCGACTTCAAACATCTCGTCGACTTCTCGGATTTGACCATCCAGATCTCGGTGCTCTGATCTTGTTCTTCCATCAAGTACCGCATTCCACTGTTTTACAACCTCTGCGCCACGATCTATTGCTCTCTTCTGAGCGTCCAATGCGGCACGATTCTGTATGCGATGCCCTTCTGTCCGGGCAATCCGGATTGAATTGTTGTACGCCTTCTGGAACGGCGTATGCTTCATATTCCGTGCAAGGTTCGATGCAATGTTGCTCCATGTCATGCCCTGCGCAATTCCTCTTGATACTTCCTGTCGCACTGCTTTCTTGATTGCCTTTACATCTTCACCCATTCGGTCATACAGAGATGTAGAAAGCTGAGAGTCAAGTACCACTGCCCTTGTCACAGCTTCTTGGTCTACCGGCATCACAAGCGGTATTCCCTGCCCTTGCATATCATACATAGAGCCGAGATATCCATCCTGATAACTCCGTGTCAGATAATCGGATACAGTTGCATATGAATCTGATTGCAGATTTGTAAGTGCTCCTTCCAACTGCGCCTTGATTGCTTCCTGATATTGCTTCTGATATATGATTGACTGTATATTTTCAGGCTCAAGGTCTGCCCGCATCGATAACTCCTGTATCTTTGCTTCACAATCCCTTAGAGCCTGCCCATACGTGCTTTTTAACTGTGCAATTACCTCTTCCTCACTATTCAGTTGTGCTTGCAGAACTTCCTTCTGTCGCTTGTTCATTCGTCACAACTCCATCCAACAGCTGCTTAGCATCCACAGTGTCCTTCTCTGCGTCCTTCGGCAGCTTGTCTTTGATCTCTTCGTAGTCAATATCTAACTCATCACAAATAGCCTTGATAATCGTCTCATCATCTAGGGTGTCTGCTAATGACATGATCGTGTTGATTACTACCTGATGTGCCTGCGCTTCCGTGAGCTTGATCTGTGCATTCTCCTGCGCATTGCTCATGATCACATGCTCAAACTTGAAATATACGTCTGAATCCTGATAGCCCTTCTGCTCAGTCTTGTTGATCTCTTCAATTACAATCCGTACGAGGTGCCGGAGCAGTTTCTTCAACCGGATCTCCAGCTTGTTGCACTGCAGTTCCAAGAGCGAATATGCCGCCTTGATAGCGATATTCGTTGTTGCTGACGTATCTTTCAATCCGGCCGTATTCAGACCCATGCCGAAACGATAGATATTCTTCTCATCAAGCTCCATCTTCTCCTTACGTGCCTGATACGGCACATCAACTGTCTTGATGTCGACATCGCCATTCTCTCCTGTGCCGATAATCTTCTTTGTCTTGAGATTTGTCTGCAACTCATCCATGTTATCGCCTTCGTATCCCTTAACCACATGCAAAGGTGTGTCGAAATCAATCAAGTTATTGGATAAGCTCGATGCCATCAGATCATAATCATCAATCAGCGGTTTAATCGGTCGCAGAGACGAATGCTGCTTCTTGTTATTATCCAGCCGAAAGAACGGAATAAAACCGAGTGATTCATAATATGTATCATCTTCCTTCCCGCCACTCTTCTTGTACAGGATGTGAGGTCTTGGATTGATCTTCACAGAATCATCCAACATGAGTGCACCATCGTCAACCATCGCATAGTATGTCGTGTCTTTCTCACTCCACACCTGCACACGTGTTATAACCTTGTGTCCTTTATCTATGCGATCCGTATAATAGTAAATTACATAGGCACATCCATCGTCCGTGTCTTTCTTACGCACTTCAATAACGCCCATGGAATCAGCTGTAGCAAATGCATATCTGTCATTCGCATCCTTGTATGCATAAATGTATGAAAATCCTTTGACCTTGCAGTCTGTGATACACTCAGCCAGCTCATCCATAAAGATGTCATTGTTATTGAAATACTTATCCATATGCTTCTGAAGCTCTGGATCATCCGATCGCACAATGCGTTCTCCGTTTCGATTGCCGGATAATATATACTGCACCGCCTGATCTACCAGCTCCGTAAAGAAGAGGTGCGGTATCTTCACATTGCTTCGAGTCTTATCTTCAACCAGATTGCCATCTGCATTGTAATAAAATAAGCGGTACTGCTTGATGTCATTGTCGCCGTCATAATACCGCTCACCAACCTTTGCAAACTGCTTCTTCTCGCTCGTTTTATCGTCGTCTATGAACTTTTTAATCTCGTCTACCGTCAGCACATTCTTTGCCCTTTCTAATTAAATAAGCCATGGACAAGGCTTACGCCATCCTTCAATGCCATATCGAAGTGCCGCCATCGCATCATCCATGATTGGAACCGGCTCGTCAGTATACTCACCTGTTCGTTCGTCCTTTTTCCATTTCCATTGTTGCAGCTCCTTAATTGTATTTACACAATGAGGGGCAACATATATTCTTCTTCGTATAATGTGGTTCTTATCGACCACACCCTTGAGCCAGTCTATCTGAGCCTTGACAGATCCGGCGGAACCGCCCTTATCAACGCCCTTTGCACGATAACCTGCGCCCTTCCATGTCTTGATTCTGTCCGGCTCTGCGGAATCGCACCACATAGGCTTATTCGTCGGTATAGCATGCTGAATCGCCAGCGGAATGATCTCCGCTGTTTCCTTCTCATGCACATATATCTCATCGAGAATGTATATATCATCATCCTTGATACCCAGAAGCAAGATAGCGTTCGCATGATTGAAACCGAAGTCCTGACCGATTGCGATATCATCATAATCATTCAGATTCTGCGATACATCCGCGACTTCCCAGTTATGAAGTATCAGACCGCCTATCTCGCCCCATTCTCCAAGTCCGTATATCTGATAGCCTTCGGGATCAACTTCTTTTCTACGTTCCATACGGCGGTGATACGCTTCGTCTATGAAGCGGTTCCCAAGATATGTACTATGGTGTGTCAGCACGTCCGGATCATATCTATCAAAATAGACCTTCTTTATCCAATGATTCTTATTCACCGGGTTGAAGGTCATTCTAAGCTGGTAGAACTGCCCGGGCGGCAATTCTCCACGCAATCTATCATCTATAATTTCCACATCTGCCTGCGTCAGCTCTGTTGCTTCTTCGCACCACACATCTGTGAGCTTTCCCTTCTGGAATGTGATTGACTTAAGCTTCTCTCGTTGCTTATCATCATTCATTCCACGGAATATAATGCGGTTGCCATTCGCCCGACATTCAAGCGACAATGGCGATGTGGTCATCTTCCAATATCGCTCCGCCTTATCTCCAAACATCCGATACACAGCACCTGTAAGCTCTGCATAGGTGCTGTCTCTGTTCGTGATATCTGACTTACGGACACATACAAGGTTCCTGCCCTTGTCCTTCATCAGCCGCAGGATATAGTTCTGCGCTGTGTCAACGCTCTTTCCTGAACCGGCAGAGCCTTTCATCACAATATATCGCTTCGTGCTTCGGTCTATCTCCCGGAAACATGGATTTGCTTTCACGTTCAGATTCAATCGGCATCACCGCCGATATCTTCCTCATCTCCATAATCGATAGTCACATTCAATTCCATATCAACCTTCTCTTCAACCTTCTCGGTGTACAATCCATATCGCTTGCCAAGAAGCTCCGCCGCTTTCAGCTTATCCTTCTCCGATGGCTCTTTCTCCATCTTCCGAGCTTTTGTGCTTCCATCACCCAAGCCTTCAATCACAATCTCTGTCGATTTGCTCTGTCCACGAAGCACGGATGTGAGATACTTAAGCACCTCATCCTGATCGGCAATTAAGGCTTTTTCTTTCTCGGCTAGTCTATTGTCTATGTACTCCCTCATAGCTCTATTAAATTTTGAACTTGGTTTTTCTTGGCTTTTTTCATTCAGCCAATCACTTGCCTTATATGCCGTTTTCTTCGAATACCCTGCTCTGATAGCTGCTTGTGTGGCATTCAGATCAATCAGGTATTCATCACAGAATCTCTGCTGTTTGGCTGTAAGCTTAGCCATCACAATCACCATCCTTTACAATATCCATCCAAACAAAAAGCCTACCGCACCGGAGGATATGATCAGCTAAAGAGTACGGCAGGCATAAAGCAAAAGGCACCATGCAAAATGCACGATGCCTTTAACTTCCATTTATGATACATTAAATATAACACAGATTTCTCGTCTCATGTTATACAAATAAGTCAAAAAACTTACAACTTTTTCACAATCTTTATACTGATTTTATGTGTACATATTCAAACTATACCCTCTTTTGATGCATGACACCACATCATCAAGCAGATTTTCGTCAACAATACCCTCCAGCATATCCGCTACATCCTCTGCTACATAATCCACATCGTAGCTGTTAATGCTCCGATCTATGATGTCCGTCACAACCGCCATATCATACGGTACATCCATGCCGGCATTTTTGTATGTTTCAGCATAACTTTCCAATCTGCTCTTTAATCTTTCCGGATCAATCAACTTTCCCATAGATTTTACCACCACCCTTTATAATCTCGATCACATCATCTAAGTTAACTACAAGTTCTCCGCCCATGCCGTCATTCCCGAACCGTTCGTATGATGCTTTCTTTAAACGCTCCACGGCATCATCTGTGTCATATGCGGTCGATTGCTTGTCAATCAAATTAAACAAATCGCTTACATCGTCGCTTGTGCATATGTGGTCGCTATACATAAGTCTGCCATTTTCGTTAAAATAAGCATCAAAGTGTTTTACTAATACATTTTTTAATTCGTCCGCATCAATCAATCTCATTCTTCGCCCTCCTGTTCTTTTATCAGACAATAATTGTAAGCCATACAGCCATCACAAGTCTGTCTTTGACATCCTTCCTCTAAATAATCCGCTCCATCTTCCATATATTCAGCTTCGCTCATCTTCATCACTCCAATCTAATTTCTGTCCGCACTGATGGCAGTAAACTAAATCACTTCTGATTATTCTTCTTTCGCATACTGGGCATAACCATAATGCTGTACAACCTAAATTTGCAATATATAGCGGTTTCTTAGGAATCTGCTTTTCAAGTGCCTGTATAGCAACATCAACAGCATCGCGCAATACCTTAGAATGTATTTCACCGCCTATTTTTAAATCAAACTGTATTGCTTCTATCGCTTCACTCTCTGTCATATTATTCCTCGCTTTCTAATAGTTCCGGTATATCTATATCGAATGATACTTTAGCCATATCTAAAACCATCCCTCTTTCTTCTGCGCAGTTCTGCTTTCAACTGGGATGTGCTGTACTGCATCAATGGATTTTCTCTAACTTCGTCTTCTTCCTGCTGACGTCTCCGCACTTCTTCTTCCAAAAGTTCCTCATAGTTACTAATCATACTGCCCCTCGCTTTCTAATAACTTTTTATTGTCAAAAATGTTGCCGATAACTTCAATTTCAAAACTCTTGAAGCTCCACAAATCCCACTTTACACCGGTAAAAAATACATCTGATTTGACGCAAACCCAAGAGAACTGATAATGGTTATTCTGCCAAATTGCTTTATAAAAATTACCATTTTCATCTCTAACAACATCATTCTCCCAAATCAGCTTGCCGTTCTTGTCTTTCAAGCCTGTGCATTGGCAGATGGTGCTTCTATCCACTTCATATCCGACGATTTTGCATTCATGTTCTATGTACGGACTAAATTTTATTTCTTGCCCTATAATGCAATGACTTTCTCCGTCAAATAACGCACCTTGCACCCATTCTCTGTTATCAAGTCTTTTTGCCTTGTACAAATATCTATTTTCCATTCTGTTCACCTCTCAATTCTTCGAAATAGAATTCTACATCGTCAGGCACATACTTAACGATTCCAAACCGCTCCGCCACTTGATAAGGTATGCTGTCACGCATAAGCCTTTTATGTATTTCTGAAAGATACTTTCGAAATTCCTCGACATCTAAAGTGGCTTTATAGTGGTTGCAGCTCCTACAAGCTGGCATGTAATTTGATATATCATCTTCCCCTCCAATTCTAAGCGGCTTTGCGTGGTCTACCTGCATATCCTTATATTCGATCTCGCAACCGCAATAACCGCATCTATGGTTACATTTTTCATATACTAAAAGCCGTATCTTCTTTGGAATCGATTTTCTCTTGTTCATCACTATGCATCATCTCCTCCTTTTCGCCCGCTTTACAGCATCTCGTTTCATATCCAGATAATCGCTCAAAGCATCTTTTTGTTTTCTAATACACTCATTTTTCTTCCGTTGCTCCGTGGCGAATGCTTTATAGCCTTCACACTCGCCATGGCAACCTACCTTTCTGTCCGTACATCCTTTACATGGATATTCACTCACAGCTTCAACCCCTTCCGAAAACGATACTTCCCGCTGTTCTCTGGAAGAGCTTCTAATGTATCAAGCACGCCCTGAACGTGAGCAAGTGCCCTTCCGTGCATGGTTGACGCCCATGAATATGATTTCTTGTTGTCCGCTGCCACATCGTCAAGGTCCTTGCCTTGAATGTAGAGCTTGTGCAGCACATTATACTCCTTGACAGGAATCTGCTGTATCACTTCGCTGATCTCGCTCTTAACATCTCTAAGCCTTGCCACATACTTATCAATATCTCTTGCAGCATCGATTGCCATAACAACCGAATCTTCCATCTTCTGGTTGGATCCTGACGACTTCACACGCTCTCCATCCGGCTGACCGGACAATGAGCTTGCAAGTGTAAGCCACTGCTCCCGCTCAATCATCTTGTTTGTGATCACAGCATCAATCTTCTGTACCTGCTGCAGATAGTTCTTTACGTTCATTTTTCTCAACAAAATCACGCTACCTTTTCATCATCCTTTACGATAACAAATGCAACATCCTTATGTTCCATATACTTCTTAATCTTCGAAATCTGGAACGTAGCAAGCTCAATGATCTCCAGCTTGCCCGAATAATTTCTCTTAATCATGCAGACGTTCTCATCGTCCATCAGATTCGGAATAATCGTCTGCCCTGTTATTTCTTCTATGTACATGCTCATATCCTCCATTTTTGCGCAAAAAAATACCAACCATCGAATAATGATGGTTGGTATCAAATACATACACTTTTATGCTCTGTACTTAGGATATTTATCTTTATATTTTTGTCCATTTTCACAATACGGACAGTAGAAATAATCTTTTTTGCATCCTTGTGAGGCTTTGTCATAAACTTGATCTGCGGAAAGACATCCCATTTTATCTAGTCTATCATATTCTTCATCAAATTTATCCATGTCCTCTGCACTTATAGTGTCTACTACACCCTTATTTTTGCATGTTAAACAAAACTGTTTTGTGTTATCAATTAAACCCATAATACATATCCTCCTTCGTATTGGTAAGGATATTATACCACTCCAACCATCATTATTCAATTTTCAAAGTTCAAATTTCGACGCTACATCATCTGATCTAATGGCAACTCCATCTGAATTGCCGGATAATCTTCCCACGGAACTCCTATGTAATCGAGAACTCTTCCCCAGCCATATTTCTCTCCAGTCTCTGGATCTGTACAACACCGGTACATGTAATACTCCCATTCTTTCTGGTTACGCTCTCGCAATTTATCAAATCTATGTGGTCTTTTCTCCATGTGAATGCCAAAGCCACACATACTACATCCGGTTCGCTGTGCTCCTGTAGTCCGAAGATTTCCGCACTGATCCTGTACTACATCGCCGTAAATATCCGGTATAATGCTATCCACCGGCTCATATGGTATTACATTTCCATTCTTGTCTTTGCTGTAAGGTTGCTCATAGTACAACTTCTCAAACACATCCATGTTTTTGTGATACCAATCATCCATTTCCAATGCCAGCTTTAATATGTCATTTCGCATATACGGAGCAAACGGAGCCGATCGCATTGTGGTTTTTCCATAGTAGTTGCATCCGTGATCGGTAAGCGCTTCTTCTCTCTGCCCGCCTTCCGATGCCATCATTCCAAGATACGGATAGCTCTGATGTTCCCTCGCCCAGTCGTCACATGGTTTTTCTTTGAGCCAGTAGCAACAATCATTTGATACCTTGAAATCCGGTTTCTGATAGTTCACTCCTTCATTTTCGTTTTCATACCCCCCGAACAATTTCAACCACTTCTGCGGCAGTTTCATCCGGCTATTCTTCTGAAAATGACCGAGTTCTCCACATTCACCTGTAATAATCGCATGTCTGACAGTTTTATTCTTTTCCGTCGGATTCTGTAACAATGCAATCTTACCTGCTATACGCTTACTGATTACCGGAAATCCAACCTCATTCAATACCTGTGTCTTTGTCTTATATGAATGCAGAATTGTCACACCAAGCGCTTTGTGCACTTTCTGAATACTTGCATCTTCCAGACTTGATACTGATATTGCCGGTACGTCAATTCCGATAGATTTCAAGAACACATGCAATGTAATGCTATCAAGTCCACCAACACTGACATGCGCTACTTTCCCACGTTTATCCATCTCTTGAAGAAATTCTATTGCCCGGAGTTCTGACCGCTTCTTTTTTACCTCATATGGCTGATACTGCATGGCAATCATCCGGCTTTTTGCTTCACGCTTCTGATCTTTCCACTTCTGGAATTCCACGTCCGGCTTGTCTATCTCAATATCTTCCAAGAAGTCAAATTGTTCCTGTTCCATATCTACCTCCTACGCAAACATCAACTGTCCATTTGCTCCCTCTGCTACTCTCATATTTGCTGTTCTTCTTGCAATACACATTTCCGGAAGATTTGCCCTCACAAGTGCAGCCGGTATCGGTGGGCATACCGCATTGCCACACCTTCTTACCTGTTCCGTTCTTGGATATATCTTGCCAGTATAATCATGATCAATAATGTAATCATCTGGAAATCCCTGGCATCCATATAACTCTCGTGGCTCCAACATTCGAAGTCCGATATCCACAATCTGGTAATCAACACCCTCAATCGTTACAAGACCAAACCTATCCTTTGTGGTAACCGTGTCTAATGGTTGTTCAATGTCCTGTCCAGTAGCATCACCATAGTATTTGATCAGAAATGCCCGGACTTCTCCAAAATGCCCCGCAGACGTTGTAACTGTATGTAACGGATCTCTTTCATCTTGTCCCACGCATGTCTTATAGAACTTGCTTAGAAACGATGTAACCAATCCGTATCGGTTGGAACCATCAACTGTCATGATCGGATCTCCTATTGTCTGTCCTCGCACTTCTCCATGTGCTGTCTCAGAATGGTACTGAATCAACGTAGGGCTAATAAGACAATGTTCGTTTTTACTCACGATTGTTGTTAGTGGTTCCCTCACGTCCTTACTACGATCCGCAGTAAATCCAGTCTGCCCTATCTGTACAATATACGGTTCCACAACTCCATATCCATGCTTTCCTGTTATAGTTGGCATCGGCTCCCGGATATCGTTTGGTCTACGATCTCCGCTGTGGTTGCACTGAATGATAAACGGCTCTGGATTATCCAAAACGAATTTTTTCAGTCCTCTTGCAATCCGTTCCATCGTCTTCGGAGCCAGCGGTCGTACCGCCCGGATACCATATTTTTCCTTAATCTCTTCAGAAGTGTCAAAAATGCTCGGACAAGGCAGGCTAAAATCAAGTTGCGTGTATGCTCCAACATAAGGTTTAAGCAACCCTGCCTTGACTTCCTCACTGTCCGCCGGTGCATGTGTAGGCTCTGGCCAGACGATTGATTTCCCATCGCAACGTGCAATCATAAAGAATCTTTTTCGCATTGTTGGAGCTCCATAGTCCGCTGCCACAAGTTCTTTGAATTGTACTTCATACCCTAACTCTTCAAGCTGTTTTACAAACCGTTCAAAGGTCTTGCCCTGTTTGTTCTTAATTGGGTGATGGCGTCGGTTTAATGGTCCCCATGTTCTGAACTCTTCTACATTTTCAAGCATGATTACTCTTGGTCTTACAAGACCCGCCCACCGGCAGGCTACCCACGCAAGACCTCTGATATTCTTATCCTTTGGTTTTCCACCTTTTGCCTTACTGAAATGCTTACAGTCCGGCGAAAACCAGGCAAGTCCTACCGGATTTCCTTTGCATGCTGCAATCGGATCTACCTGCCACACATCTTCACAATAATGCTTTGTTCTTGGATGGTTGGTTTTGTGCATCTGTATAGCTTTCGGATCATGATTGATGGCTATATCAACGCTGTATCCTGTTGCCATTTCGATGCCTGTCGAAGCTCCGCCACCGCCAGCAAAATTGTCTACAATAAGCTCTCCATGTATCACTCCATCACCCCCGGCATAAAATCAAACAGTGTCAGCTCATCCATCTCATTTTCTGCTGCCTGTAAATATCCCACACCATCTCGGAAATAATCCGGATTCAACTCACAGCCTTTACCGAAGCGGTGCATCTTAACCGCCGTCATTGGTACCGTCATAAGTCCGCCGAACGGATCATATACGACATCTCCCGGATTGCTGTATCTATTGATGATTCTCTCCACAATATCAAGCTGCAACGGACATACATGCATCTGAGCACGTCTGCGGCTCTGTGTCGTGTTAAGCGTCCGCATCCGGTTGATATCATCCCACACCTCAATCTGGTTCCATGATCCCGGAGCAACCACCATGAATGTTGCCGGCAGTCTGCCGTCCTTATCAAGCTCTTTTGCAAGCTTCACATGCTCTTCATAGTTGTACACGCTCTCTCTGCTGTATTTCCTGTATGCTTTCTGCAGATTATCCACCGATATCTCTTTCAGCTCATCCTTACTGATCAGACGATTGCCCGACGATCTCCAATATCCATGTGCGTCTATCTGCCATTGTGCCCTTGTGTATTCTTCCTTGCTCTTTGATACTGGATCATCTGCATATGCTTTGCTATGATCCGTTGGGAGCTTTCGGAACAATAGGATATATTCCGGGCATCCTACACCCATCTTGGTGCCATCCTTGCACTGTTCAGACCAGCCAAGGCGGTATGTCTGATTATTCTCCCGTACAACATCCGTCACAACGGTGATCATGCCGAAATACATAAAACCATGCTTCATGTAATGCTCGATACAATCCGCATGAAACGGCTCGATCGTCGGCATACCGGTACCTGTCGCATTTCCAAAAAGCACTCTGTCCTTTACATGTACTGCTGCCACTCTGCCAGGCTTCAATACCCTCAGGAGCTCCGGTGTCAGATAGTCCATCTGTTCAAAGAACCGCTCTGTATCCTGATTATGTCCGAAGTCGTTATAATTTGCACTGTACTCGTAGTGATTGCCGAATGGTATCGACGTATGTATCAGATCAACGCTGTTACTTGCCATGACACGTGTCTCTTCCACGCAGTCGCCGTATACCGCTTCATAGTGATTACCTCGCACGGTTCGTTCTTCTCTTGTTCCTTCCACTCCCATCTTCCTTTCCAATCGTTCAGCTTTGTTCGCTGAATTAAGTCCATACTTCTTCACGATCTCAACCATCCGCTTGACCATGTAATTATGATTCTTCCATTTCTCCAGCAATGCTTCCTTGATCTGCCGCTCGTTCTCCATGTAGATAATGTCAATCACAACCGGCTGACTCTGCAAGAATCGGTAACATCTGTGGATTGCTTGAATAAAATCATTGAATTCATAATCAATACCAAGGAATATTTCCCGGTGGCAATACCGCTGGAAATTACACCCCGAGCCGGACAGCGATTTCTTTGTTGCAAACAACCGTGTCTTTCCATTTGAGAAATCAATTACACGCTGTTCTCTCGTCTCATAATCCATGGATCCATAGATATCAACCGTCTCTGGCAACGCCTTCTTGATTGCATGGCGTTCACTCTCCAGGTCGTGCCACAACAAGAAATGATCATCCGGCGAAGCATCTACAATCTCCTTCATCTTCTGTACCCGGATGTCTATGCTGTCCCGCTTAACTGCTGCCGCTTCTTTCAATCCTTCTGCCGCTTCCTGAAAGAGCTGCATCTGTCCGTCCCTGTCCGCTGTATCTCCGTAATGAATCGGTATCTCATGCCATCTGACATCAAGCGGTGGCAGATCGTATCCGACATCTGAGTAGTCAGGATTGAGATCAGACGGCTTTGTAACGAACAGCGCCCAACTTGACACCCACAACCAGAATTCATCTTCCATATTCGGATACAGCGTCAGGTTGTTTGCCTTTGTACTATCCCGCTGGAAGAATCTTGTCAGTGCCTGTCCGGTGTCCATGACTTCCAGATATCCGGCATAGTGTATAAGCTCCTTGTACTTATTCGGCGATGGTGTAGCCGTTGCTACGAGCTTATATTGAACGTTCTTGAATTTATCCAAGAATGTCTGATATGTCTTACTTCCAAAGCTCCGGAGTACACTTGCTTCATCCAGTGACGTTGCAGCAAAGTACGATGGATCTATATCACCATCTCTCACTCGCTCATAGTTCGTCAGCACAATCTGACTGTCACACGCCTTGACCTCGTCCATCGTCCGGCAATACTCCGGCTTCTCATATCCAAGCAGTTCCACCGCATCTCTGGTGAACTCCTGCTTCACTCCAAGTGGCAGAACAATCAAAGCTCTGCCGCCGGTATGTTCTGCTGCCAAATGGCAGAACTCTATCTCCTGTACCGTCTTTCCAAGACCGAATGCTTCAAACAATGCCCGTCGTCCGCCCTTAAGTGCCCATGCAACGGCATCTGACTGATGTGGTTTCAATGCCGGATTGATCTTTGAACGATCAACCGCAAATCCGCTGTCTGTTGCAAGGTCGATTTTGCTTTCTAAAAATTCTCTATATGTCATGTCACACCTCACTTGCAACCAGTTCTCTATTGCACAGCTTCTTGATCTGTCTCACTCGTTCAAACGATATACCGCACATTTTCGCTGTATCGGTCATGCCATATCCCTGCAGCATGCACCGCATCGGCTTCTGTGTTCTCGGAGACAACTGATCTACCATATGTTCAAAATCCATCATCGTAATAAGTTCTCCGATACAATCGTGTCTGTCTTCCAGAAACGAATCCCCATAACTGTCACCATCATCATTTACAATCTTGTCGAGTGATACATACTGTGGTTTCTCGACATCTTTCCAGTGAAATGGTGTACGTACTGTCACATCTCCAAATTGAATGTATCTTTCCACATATCTGTTGATATATATACCGATATAATTTCGATTTAAGTGTTCCAGATCCTTGCTTCTGTCAATGGCTTCCACCAGTGCAAGTACACCTTCCTGTATGATGTCATCGTAATTTGGGAATCCATGATATTTATTCAAATGAAAATACACGAGTTTGATATTCTCCATGATCTTCTGATTTCGCAGCTCAATTCTTTCTGCCTTTGTCAACTCCATTCACCTCCTGCTGAAAGAGAGCTTCCATCTCATCAAGCGCAGATACTCGCTCCTGCGTCGGTTGTACGCTCTTAGGCATATTGCTCTGATATCCTCGTCTCTGTTTCTGCCTGCGCTCATTCACTGCATTTACTACCCATCGAATAATTGCGAGATAATGAGACTTTGTTTTGTAACCTTTCTCTTCAATGTACATATCAAGAAATTCGATTGCATCGTTACGAATATCAGCTCCGTACTTATCTGCGAGCTTGGTGAATTCATCATCCAACAGCATCACATTTCCGAATGGTCCATATGAATGCTTTGCGGGTGCGCCCTCTCTTTCATTTACTTTCATTTCATTTACTTTTATTTTATTTGTGGGGTTTTTACGGGTTTTACTATCATTTTTAACGGATTTATTATGGTTTTTACTGTATTTATCCGAATTTTGGGTGACTTTAATAAAAGAAGCGGTCTCCTCTTCATTCAAAAGCCATATCTCACAATCAACTATGATTTCACGTCTAAGGCTCTTTGCCGCCTCCTGATAGCGTTTCTGTATATTCGGGGAGGTAATGATAGTGTCCGAACTAGCAAGTGTGATCTCAACGATTAGTGACCGACTAGCCAAGAATGTCATTATCTGCTTCATTGAACCCTCGGACAGCCCAAGGGATGCTATCGCTGCATCCTCGCTGTCCTCATTCCATACGATGTAATAACCGTTTTCTCTATATATCTCCGCAAGCAACCATATGTAGAATATCAATCCATCCGATCCGTATCTTGCACTGAGTGCCCGAATCTTTAGGTCTGCGAAGAAATCCGTGTCAAATGGGAAGTACAGCAATCCTTTTTTTTGCGGTCTTGCCATCTGCTCCTTCCTTTCAATCCAGCTATTTAATAATGCTGGTTGCATAATCCTTATAAACATCTTCAAGCATTGTTCGATTACATTCTACGAACTCGCTTCCGGCAAGTTCCTTATACTCTGCCTGAATCTTCTGTCGTGCTCTTCTGACCGATTCTGTTGTTGGAAATCCCAACTCTCGCATATGCAGGAAGAACTGCTGAAGAGGAATCTTATCTACATCTACGCCGTTCTTCTTGCCAATTTCCTTGTACACCATGTAACATAAGCATCCGTCACTGCTCCGAGTCTCTGGATGTTTCTCAAGCATCGCTTTTACAACCTTATGTGTATCTCTGATATTTGCTCCCATCTTGTCACACCTCCCTGATCCGGATGCCGTGTCTGTAGAGCATCAGCTTCCGCTTTATGATGTAATCCTTTGTCCGGAATCCTTTTGTATCCTCTACGACCGTATCTCCGTTGGTATCTATATAAACGAAATCAGCGATATAACTACATGCATGTTCCACGCAAAACTTCTTCATCTTCACAAATCCATTCTTCAATGTGACCGGTCGCAGTTCATATTGCGATGGAATCAGTTCATATTTGACCTGCATCTGCAGATTGCTAATCTCGCCAGTCTGTTCAAGCAAATGAAGCTCCCGGTACCGCCACGCTTCCTTCTTGGAATCAAATGTAATACCGTCAACTACCACTTTCCTGCTTCTGTATTTGCTCATGTAACTCCTTTCCCTCTACCGCAACAAAAGCGGTAGAGAATGACTTACAATAAAACAAAGAATACTGTGATATATATATCTTTGTACAATAACCTTATCCAAACAATGCGGCAGCGGCACTGTTGTTCACCTGCTCCGGCGTCGGCATTTCCGCTTCATCCACCTGTGCCCGTTCTTCCTGCTGAGAGTCTTTCGCCTGTTCCTCAAGTGTTTCCGCCTGCTGTGAAGTTTCTGTAGCATCTACATCTGCAACTGGCTCATCTTCTACATATACCTTGGAACCATCCTCTTTGATGTATGCCATGTCGGATTCAAATGCCGACTGCATCTCGATAGACATGATTCCCCACTTGCTGATCAACTGACGGAGCATCGTCTTGTATGCCATTGCATCGAAGTTCTTATACCAGAAGCTTGAATACATCCACGAATCACGTTGATCATAATTACCGGCAACATAATCTGCATAAGACACCTTATGCTTCACACCGTATCTCGTGTTAATTGCGGTTCCATCTTTTGAAAAAGCCTGTGAGTATTTGTCCGCATGCGCGAGCATCTGATTTTTGCTCCAATACATCGACTTTCGAAATCCATTCACAAGTTCAAACATCGCATAATATCCAACCGTCTCCGCTTTCTCTCGTGCATCCCAGTCATTAACCATCAACTGAATGTTTATTTCCTCATTCATCGGATCAAAGCTGATAAACTCTCCTTCCTTGATAGCCAGCACAGTAAGCTTCTTATACTGACCTGATCGGATTGCAAGCTGAATATATCCTTTGTATCCCATCTGGAACTGTGCAACCTTTGTACCGGCTTTGTTGTCGCTATACGGCACAAGGTAATAATGACCGAGTTGTGGTGATGGGGAAAGCTTCAAGCTCTCTCCCAACAGCGCACCAGACAGGATCGATGGCTTCGTACATTCTGCAAGAGCAGGATTCACGCTGACTGCAGATACTACTCCGGAGATAAAGCGCTGCACATTTCCCTTACCAAGTGCCTGCTCAATATTCGCTTTGATATCCATACGATTCAAGAACCCTGTCATTGTCGTGTCCTGAATCTGATTCTGCTTACTCTTAACCAAACTATTCTGTACCATCTTATTTGTCTCCCTTCTTTACAATCGCATCAACTACAATATCTGAAAGCGTCTCGGCTAACTGGTCTAAGATCTGTTCAAATCCGCCCTTCTTGTCTGATTCCATCTCTCTCTTATCCTTCTTCATAAGTTCATCACAAGTGGCATCCGCTAATGTAAGAATCTTTTTGTATTTTTCATCTGCATCCTTCTTGTCATAACTTACACGAAGGTTATGCTTAAAACTACCAAGGATTGATGCAATTTCAACCGCACATATACATTCATTTCCACTAATTATTGCTGTTCCATTTTCTGCTTTTACCATCTTCATATCCTCCTAAATCGCTCTAAACTCTATGTTTCTGCTCTGGAAGAACTCTTTCAGGGCAAGTGCATCTTCGGTTGTAAGAAGTGCCGCAAACCGCACTTCCATCTTATCCGGCTCTGTAACCATGTGTTCCGGCGCCTGCTGATCCTGATCCGGTACCGGCTCCGGAATGATAACCGGCGTTTCATACACCTTCTTCTCTTCCGCTTCCTTGGCACGCCGTTCTTCTTCCTGCTTCCTCCGTGCCTCTGCTTCCGCCTTCTGCTTTGCAATCTCTGACATCCGCTGTGCCTCTGCTATAGACCGGTTCATATCCAACGTCTCTTTATATACCGCAACGGCTTCAAACGCATATTCTGAAAGCCGGTTCAATGTCAGCATATCTGTGCCGATCTGATACATCCGATCACGCATCTTCTCTTCGATAGACTTCATCGATACGGATGCATTCAACCACTTCTCATCCCAGATCATCTCCAGTTTTACAAATGCCTGAAATCCAATTGTCTCAAAGAGTGCTTCAATCTCCTTCCGCTTCTCTTCCTTCAACGTCTGCTCATATTCTTTGATCTGCTTATCAATCAACTGTACCGGCTCATTCACAATATCCGTGAGTTCACGAATTTTCCGTTCGAATTCATCGTATGGCTTCAAACAATCCTTTTTGATACGGATTCTCTCATCTGACATAGCCTTAATAAGCTTATTCAATGCCGCTCTGTCTGCTTTAGCATCCTTAATCTGATCACTGCCTGTATATACCAGATTCTTATACATCTCTACCTTGCTTGTAATCTCTGCTTTCAATTCTTCATAGTTAAACTGAATTACCTCCGGAAATGTTACCGGTTCTACTCTTAACTCCATTCATATCCTCCTAACTTAATACCAGCTCATATTGAGCATCCTTACCTACCGAGAGCAGGGACTTGATACGTTCGCTCTCCCGCTGATCCTTCAACTTCTGCTCTGTGCATTCCTCACATCGCTCCTGTGGATCCAGATGTGCACCACAGGTCGGACAGATATAACCATACATGGCATCCTCCTATATCTCCGGCAGCACCAACGGCGGAGCCTTCATGTTCTCTACGCATGTCCAAAACTTCCGCTCTTCATCCGCCAGATATTCAATATCCGCTTCCACATCAGATCTCTCGATGTGATAATGTCTGGTCTGCAAATACACCGTTCCATCTGAGAACACTGATTTGAGCTGCGCTTTCAGCTCCACAAACTCAAACTCTGTCACCATCAGATAATGCAAGATCTGTATGTAATAGTTCTCCGGCAGGCGATGATCCCACTTCTCCTTCTGACGGGATTGCAGGATATTTGTAGTTTTACACTCCCATACACCCATGCGACCAGCTTCATCCTTGAGCCATCCATCCAGAGATGCATGTGCGAACGGATATGCGTCATTTGTCCACATGTTATTTTCCTCGTAGAACATCTCATACTGCGGATAGTCCATCTTGAACAGTTCCCGGAGATACTTCTCTGCTTCGGTGCCATACTTCACATACGGCTTGTCCGAGATATCCTCCGGCATCAGATGAAACGCCTTGTCCTTCCAGAGTTCCACATTCGTCTTGTATGGATTCTTGCCGAGTATTGCAGATGCATCTGATCCGCCAATCTTCGTCCGGTGCTTCAACCACTCATCATGATTTGCAAGCACGTTCATCGCAACCATTGATTCACGCTCCCTTCCGTGTTATAATCCTTATCGTGTTATTTGTTATTTGCACCTGCGGGATGCCAGTCCCAAGGGTGCTTTTTTTGTAGATCTCGATTGCATGGTCCATATCATCATTGTTGGCATATTCAATCAGCTCCCTATAGATTACTGCTGCAATCATCATCCAGAATCCGTAGACCATACCGCACCACAACAGCACCGCACCTTCTACCATGGCGAATGTCGCCAGCCGGTATGTCCATATAATCATGTCGTTGCTCATCCTCTTTCTTCCTCTCTGCTTGTCCTCATATTCGCAGGTCGTGCCTGCGGTATCTTATGAACATTTCTTTGCCTGTTCAACAGCAAGTGCATCCGCTACCTTGTCGGTCAGCTTCTTCTTAATCTCTTCCTGTTGTTCTGGTGGAAGTGTTTTCAAATCCACCCATTTTTCATCAACCAACACATTGTATGTATAGGTCATAACGCATCACCTCCTACATTAGCTTATTCAACTAAGGTCTACAGTGTGCTTGCTTAGGGCTTACTGCGTTCCATCAAAATAAATTCATCCATTGAACAATCCACGAATCCGCCTTATACTTCATACAGGTGCGCCACACCAATACATATGAAAGGGGGATTTTGATAATGGAACTGAATCATAATTGTATCCGCTCTGTTTTATTGAAGCTTGAATCGTACCCTTACAACTACCAATGCACAATGAAGCAACTATCTTCTGATCTACCAGATTATGAAAACGAAGATATTCAGTATTGTGTTTCAAAGCTTCACGAAATCGGATATATCGATGCTAACGTGATTCACGTAGACGGTAGCGTTCCACTTGTTACCAGCATCTACGACATTACCTTTGCAGGTCATGAATTCCTTAATTCCATTCGTGAACCGGAATTATGGAAAAAAACCAAATCAGTAGCATCTAAAATTGGAGCAACCTCCATATCTGCACTCACGCAAATATCATCCGGCGTTATAACTGCACTAATTAAATCAACGCTTGGTATTTGATGAATGCAATGCCTTTTCGCTGTATCTCTGTATTGTCTGTTCATCGGGAACAGCATCAATATCTTTCAGATACAGCGTAAGGGCTTTTGTTGATTTCTTATATGCGGCTGCTCTTACAAACTGACTGATAGCAACCACAATCAGAATTACACATACTAACTCGCTCATGCTTCTCCTTTCTACCAAAGTATTCATTTTGTGAACTCGTAGGGTAAAAAAATATTTTCCCGAGGGAAATTACAAATGTCAGCATACATTCTTATTTCTGCTTCTTTCATTTTTACCTTACCGCTCTCCCAATTTCCTACTGTTATTCGCGAAACTCCCATTTTATCTGCAATATCCTGTTGCGAAAGGTTGGCATTAACTCTAACAGCAGACAATCGAATTTTTAATTGATTCAACTTTTCATCTCCTTTCTCAATTCTGTAACTGCATTATAGTATTCTTTTTGTGAACTGTCAAGCATTTTGAAAACTTTTTTTACATTTCGCTTGTGAAAAGTATTCTTTTTGTGTATAATTAAAAAACAAGAAGGGATGTGATGGAATGGGAACAAACCAATTTTCAAGACTGCTAAAATACTATCTAATGTTAAATAACAAAACACAAAGTAATTTGGTAAACGATTTAGGATACGAGAAATCAACGGTATCAAATTGGTGTTCTGGAACAAGAGTTCCAAAGCTTGATACTATTATAGACATTGCAAAATATTTACATGTGGATCCTGGCGACCTAATCATTGAAAGTGAGACGAAGCCATCTTATTATTTCGATGAAGAAACAGCAAAGAAGGCGCAGGAGATCTTCGAGAACAAAGAACTATCACTTCTCTTTGATGCTGCACGTGATGCTTCTCCGGAAGACATCCAAACAGTACATACAATGCTACTTGCATTAAAAAAGAAAGAAAAAGGCGAATAAGTCCGTATTATTGTACCTGCGATATGATATGTTCTTAGTCGCAGGGGGTGATATTACGAACGAAGTATTTGTACACTTAATTGATTTTAAGGGAGCAAACGCAAAAGAAACAGTCACTTCGAACGAAGATGGCAGTTTCTCAATCTTTATCAATTCAAGGCTCAATCAGGAACAGCAGGCAGACGCTTACTTACATGCTCTGTCTCACATCACCCGGTTAGACTTCGAGAATAGAGATGCTTGTTGCGTTGACCACTTAGAATATTATGCACACAATAAAATTTAATAAAGGGGGATTTCTATTATGAAGAAAAAACTTTTTACAATTATGCTTGCATGCTCTTTGCTCACTGGCTGTGGAGCATCAAAAGAGTCTAATTTAGGATCTTACGATAATAACTCAACAGAAGCAATTACCGAAGCATCCTATATTGCAGACGACACCGAAACAATCGCATCTGATGAAGATAGTGAAACAGAGGCAACAACAGAATCCGAAAACGAAACAGCATATGAAATTACCTACACAAATGCTCAAGTTCAAGAATCATACGGTGGTGTAATTGTTGACGTAATTGTCGAAATTGAAAATACAGGTACTTCGGATTTATATTTATCTAACGGAGCATGCGACCTAGAAGATGAAAATGGTCACTTAGTATCTGCTATGAAAAGCGTACCAACATATCCTAATGTGATTTCTCCAGGAGAAAAAGGATATATGTCCGATACTATAACGCTTGATAATTATTCTGGCGATTTGAAATTAACTGTTTTACCAAGACCTGATGTTGAAAAAGCATCTATAAGTAAAACAAGATATCAAATTTCAGATGTATCAACAAATAATAACGATTGGGATCGAATTGATGTTACAGGAAGGCTAACATGCACATCTGATCAAGTAGAATCTGTAAGCTATGTAGCCGCTATATTCTATGATACCGATCACACGCCTATTGGTATAAGCAATACCGTTATAATGGAAGACCTGAATCCAAATGATACAATTGGCTTTGAACTGAGTGGAATCACACTTCCAGAAGGTGTAAATACAGATACTGTAGCAGACTATGAGATATTTGCATATCCTGCACAATTTCAATAAAAAATAGATAAATAAAAATCCCCCAGGTGCTGGAAACACCTGAGGGAACGCAATACATCAAGAGCCTTAAACAAAAGCCTAAGTCTTTGATATAATGCCCTAAGCAAGCATATTATATCATAAAGGCTCTCGATGTACAATTTCAAATTGTATAAAGGAGTGATGTTTTATGAAGACTGTATGCGCTTATATCAGAGTTTCTACAGATTCACAGGAAGAATACTCACCAGATGCCCAGATCCGGCTTCTGAAAGAGTATGCTGCATCCCACGACATGACAATTATAGACATCTATCAAGATCTCGGTATCTCCGGAAGAAATGCCGACAAAAGACCGCAATTTCAAGATATGATTGCAATGGCAAAATCCAAGGAGCATCCCTACGATGCAATACTAGTATGGAAGTTCTCTCGTTTTGCCAGGAATCAGGAAGAATCCATCGTATACAAATCGCTGTTAAAAAAGAATCATGTGGATGTAGTATCTGTATCCGAACCGCTGCCAGATGGCGTGATCGGTGAGCTTGTGGAGCGTATCTTCGAGTGGATGGATGAATACTACTCTATCCGGCTTTCCGGTGAAGTCCGTCGTGGCATGACGCAGAAGGCTCTTGCCGGCGGATACAATTCAAATGTGCCGATTGGATATACCAAAGAAAGGGGACCTGATACCATCCCACAAATCGACGAATATTATGGTCCTATGGTTCAAAGATGCTTTCACATGTTTGCAATCGAACATATACCTATGACAAAAATCGCAGCGACCATTAACAACTTGGGTTATCGCACAAGAACTGGAAAGCGCTGGGAAACTCGCAATATTACTGATATGTTTCAAAATCCGTTTTATATTGGAAAAATCCGTTGGAACAGTGCAAGTAGCAGACGTACTACGCCACGAGTAGGAGAAGAAATTATCCGAGACGGAAAACATCAACCACTCATTGATCAGGAGTTGTGGGATGCAACACAGGAACGATATGCAAAAATTACTGCCCGAATGGGACACGGAAAGCGACCGGATATTTACAAGCATTGGTTGTCCGGTTTGCTGAAATGTCCAAATTGTGGTGGTACATTGGCATATCAAAATGGATTGGACACGAAAACAGGTAAACACTACCCCTATTTTGTGTGCTGGAAAAATGTGAAAGGTATGTGCGCAACCAGGAACAGTATATCTGCAGGTAAAGCGGCGCAATATGTACTTGACGGATTGCTGAACATCGTCGAAGATAAAGATATAAAAACAATTGCCCCTATCGTTCAATTTAACCAGGATGAAGCGGCGATTGCAAAACAGATTGCAAGCGTCAAGGCGAAGCTTGGTCGTGTAAAAGAAGCTTACGTAAATGGTATCGATACGCTGGAGGAATATAAAGCAAATAAAGAAAAATTAGAAGCAGAGATTGCTCATCTGAAGGAGCTTGTTGTACCCGAAGTAAAACCCAAGACGGTTACAGTAGATGTCATTCGAACTGTTCACGATACTATCATGAATGCACAAAGTGATTCGGAAAAAGCAACGGCAATCAATTCGATCGTGGATCATATAATATACGACAAAGAAGCTGATACAATGGAATTCTTCTTTATTCCGTAACAAGAATAAGTTCCCATTAGTAAACGTCTACAGACCGCCATATTGTGATATGATTGCCTGTGCCAGCTTTGCATTTGTCTCCTTGATGTTCACGGGACATTGAAGTCTCTTTTCATAAATCCACATTTAACAACCACACGCTCCTTCCCAAGGCCACGGACCATCGATCCATGCATTCCAATCGTCGCACGTATCCACATCATAACGGTTGAGCGGACCATACTGCTTTACATAGTCAGATACTGCTTCGCACCGCATCATTTTGAAATGATTGTAGGCATCTATTGCTTCCCGGCAGTCCGGATGTGTATCTAAAAATAAGGTAATATCATCGATCATAAAGGAAACCTGATCGATAAACTGTCGAAGCTCTGCTTTACACATAGGTTTCATGATCCGTTACCCCCTCTTCCCGCAGAAAATCAGATTTAGAGAAGGAAAGGCTGTACCCTGACACAATGCCGTCGCAGGATCATACATTTCCTCCCATTTTTGCATTGGAACATAGCCCATGCCAACCGGCATGTGCCGCATATGTTCATTTGGATCTCCGCATCTGCAGTTATTTCTGCGTGGAATGGATGCACACCCACAATCTGATTTCATCGGCATTTCCTTGCAGCCGCAATCCGGCATGGATGGTTTATTTCCGCAGCCGCAATCCGACATGGATGGTTTATTACCACAACCACAATCCGGCATGAATGGTTTATCTCCACAACCACAATCCGGCGTGGATGGTTTCCGGCACATCGTATCGCCCGGCATCACACAACGACCGGTACCTGAACACGGATAGCAGCTATTTGCGCCGCGCGGATTCATGCCACGGCCTCTGCCGCAGCCATAATTTCTATAAGAATCCAAACTGGTTACCTCTTACATTCTTTTTGTATACTTCATTGTATGTATTTGTGAGAAAAATGTGAAAACAGGAATATATCTTGCAAAGATTGGACAAACATACTAAAATAACGCTATTATCTTTTATTTCCATATAATGGGGGAACAAAATGGACGATACACATCAGTCAGATAAAAATCAGAAAATGGTATTAAAAAGCATCGCAAAATGGTTGGTTATCTTTGCGCTGATTGCTTTTGTATGCTATAAAAATCAGGATCTGATGCTGGAAGCATTGGAAGAAATCCAGATAACTCCTGTATGGAAACTGGTTGTGTGTCTGCTGCTCGGAAATCTGTATTTCATCGCGGAAGGCTGTATCATCAGTGAAATGACGAACACCTGCGACCATCGTTTATCTGTATGGCAGGGAATCACCTGTGCATACCTGTGTACATTTTTCCGGATTGCAACACTTGGAAGCGGAACCGGAGTCGCACAGCTTTATTATTATAATCTAAATGGCATCCGCGTGAGTACCGCAACCGGCATGTCCATCGCACAATATACATTCCAGAAAATTACGATTGGTTTATTCGGCGTTGTGTCATTTCTCCTTCTGATTCTGAGCGGGCACAGTGGCATCCGCAAATACGCGTGGTATATGTTTGCCGGTGCAGTTGTGATTTCGTTAATCTGTCTGTTTTTGTTTATATTAACGGTTTCCAAGAAATTCTCCGATCTGATCATGGAGCTGGCTCGAAAGCTTGTGAAACAAAAGAGCCGCCTGTATCCGCTGTTGGATAAAGCGCAGGTTTCCATCGACTATCTGCAGGAACAAGGGCGCATCGTATGGAAAGATAAGCGATTGTTTCTGACTGTCGTTGGTTTGGATTTCTTCAAATTCGCATGCTGGTATGCAATTCCGGGAATTTTCTTTGCCGGAAGCTATTCTGTCACAGTAGCAACCTGTCTGGGACTGACCGCTGTCTGCAACATGGTTGGCTGCGTCATGCTGGCACCATCCGGTGTCGGTACGCTTGACTTTGTATTCGCGTTGTTCTTCGCCTGTGTCATTCCGGACGGCGATGCCGTAGCAGCCGCACTTGTAATCTACCGGTTATTCACCTGGATCGTACCTTTCGTGATCGGACTGGTTCCGGCACTGGCAGTACGAAAGAGGGATGAGAAGTAAAATAGTTCATCACATTTCTTTGACTTATTTATTTCAATCTTGAGCTAATTTAGTCCAAAAACTATTTTTTCAAATACCACCTTGCTGCATGTCTAGTCCCTTCGACATCAACGATTTTCTCTCTTTTCATGGACTGAAGAATATTTGACACCTTCTTTGACTGTTGTTTATCATTCAACACAGCCGGTAACGTCCCTAGTAAAACTTGTTTTAACTCCACAACGCTTGCCTTTTCCATTGTTTCCAATGCATGAAAAAGCAAATTTCAATTTCATCACTTTATTTTTTCTATCGAAACGGGCACAACACATTGATCATATTTTTCCATTTCTTTCTCTTCGACAACCGGCTCATATTCATCAGTTGTATACATAACTTGATCCATGCCTTTTGTATACTGCTCATATTCTACTTTCATTGTTGTCACAATAAGATTATCTCTTGCATCGCCTAAATTATTAGTAGAACCAACATATTTGTTACCATCTCCCAAATACCGCCCTTCATCATCAAATCCAGCATACTTCGTTGAATTATTTTGTTTGTAAACTATTAACACCTGATACCATACTTTGTCTTTTGAAGATTTTGAAGTCCTTTTAAAAAATAACGCATCCGTTATCCGTATGTTATTTCCCATTTCTTCTTTTAGCACTTTATAATCAGAACAAACTATTTTTTCTAATATTGTCTTTCTATTTTTATTAGCTATAAAAACACTAATAAGACAAATTATTAAAGCAACTATGATAGACAAAAGCAAGAAAATTTTATATTTATGTTTTGCTTTTATAGGTATCATTCTATTCTTTTTAAAACGTTTAACGGGATTCCCACAGTTTGGACATGCCCGAGCTTTATCCGAAATCAACTGTCCACATTCTTCACATTCTATTAGTGCCATTTTCCCCTCCATGCTTCATCCTATTTAACTTAAAATTACCCTTAATAACATTCATTACTAATTTATTGATTTTATAAATCATTTCACTGCTTCAATAATATTGGAGTTTTTTAGTCTTTCTATTTTCAATCCATTACCATCATACGAATATGCACTATAATAACATTTTATTGAATCAACATTAGTAGTATAGCTATCTATTGTCGTATAACAAGACTGACCAGCCTTCAATATATCAGCACTAGCATAATCTTCATTATGACTGATTGGATTTCCATTTTCATCATAAAAGACCACATTGTAATGAACAGCAGAAATATCATAGTTACTTTTATTGGCACACTTTAGTACAACATTACTTTCATTCAAGTTTTCAATATCAACCTGTATATATGGTGTTAAATTATCTGTCCATTCATCCGCTATTTTGGAGGTACATTCAATATTTGTAGAATCATAATCTAATTCATATATATTATATATAGCAACATAATCATATTGTCCCGGTAGTAATGCTTCAATCACAGAATTATCCGTATATATAACTTTTCCGTCTTTTATAAAACGCACCTCGTATGAAGCCGCAATCATCTTATCAGATTTATTATAAAATATCAGTCCATATTCATTTCCTTCATACACATCTTTAAACTCATATTTATTGACTATTAAATCTTCATTTTCAAAAACCACATTTCCTATTGTATTTGTTTGCACTCTCCTTTTTGCAATAGCAATAACAACAATAACACATATAATAGCCAATACTCCTGCAACACATATGCCTATAACTTTCTTATCTATTTTTCTCTCTGGCTTAATATATTTTTTTATATTAAACCCACAATTTGGACATCTTTTTGCAGTATCAGACACATCTTCCTTGCCGCATTCTGGACATTTTATTAAAGCCATCCCCGCATCCTCCCTCTTTTTATTCATCAATTATTTTAACATTACAAATATACATATGCAACAATATTAAAATATGATATACTTTATCAAGGAGGAAATAACTCATGTCATTAATTAACTGTCCTGAATGTAATCACAAAATATCAAGTAATGCCAAGTCTTGTCCAAAATGTGGGTATACTTTAAAAAAGAAAGATATCGAGCAACAACTCACAATATTTTGCCCTAAATGTAATTCAACAATTCCTAATTTATCACCAACATGTCCGAAGTGTGGATATGTATTCAAAAAACATCATTCTTCAAAAATTTTATTAATATTTATCACCCTATTCATCATACTCATTGGACTTAGTGTTTCTATCTTTACGATTACAAAAAAGCAGTCCGAATTAGAAAGAAGGTATGAGGAATTTAATGGCTTCTATTCAGACATTAGCAAATACATTGATGTATATATTGAAATAAAAAACAAACAAGTAACACTATACTATTTCAATGAAGAAGATAGCTCTGATTATATTAAAATCAAAGGAAAAATCGACTTTTCAGACACTAATTACGGTGATGAAGTAACCGTTAACTTTGAAGACGTTGTTTATAATGATTCCGGCGACTCTTCTAAAGATTGGGGAGAAGTTTATTTAAAATCAGGGGAATCTTCCCTATCTCCTAGTGGAAGAGCAATTACACTAAAAACAACTGATAAATACATATGTCCTACAAAATTAGATATTTTTTTCAAAATATCTAGCGAAAAATTCTACAACCGATTAAATCAATAACGGATTACACTATTTAAGTCTATCATCAAAATATCCATCAAGCACCAAAGATATTTTTCTATTGGTGCTTTTTTACAACTTTTCCCACCTCATACATCACATATCAAAACATTTTCAGAATTCTAAGGTTGATTCAAGGTTCGTCCTCTATACTTCGTATTGTAAACAAAAAACAATATGAATCTGAAAGGACGTGATCTTATGAAGAAAAAATCTATTTTACCACTTGTAACAGTAACGATGCTTGCGACTGCCCCGCTTGGCGGATGTGCAAATAAAACAGAATCGACAACAACCAGCGAGGCAACACCGACGGAGGCAGTCAAGGAAGGAAACAGCTATGCAGGACAGACGATTTCCGGCGAGGTAACCGAGATTGATGGTGATACAATTTCCATGACACCGGAAGGCGAGGAGGACGACATTTCCTTTACCGTAAATGATGATGTAGAGATTACACGCGAGGGCATGGAGCCGCCGCCGGAAATGTCCAGCGATGACAGCTCCAATACACCATCGGAGATGCCGGATGGTGAAGCTCCTTCTGATAATGGTGGTCAGTCCGGTAACAGCAGTTCCGACACCAACACGCCACCTGAGAAACCAGACGGCGAAGCTCCTTCCGGTAACGGCGGTCCATCCGGTGACAGCAGTTCAGACAATAATTCCGACAGCAACACCCCTCTGGAGATGCCGGATGGTGAAGTTCCTTCCGGTAACGCTCCGGGTGGCGACATGGCAACTTCCACCGACGCATCCCTGACAGATATTCAGGTCGGTGACACAATACAGGTAACCTTCGATGATGACGGAACGGTAACCACCATTGTGATTTCGAACGGAAATGCAGGCGGAGGTGCTCCGGGGCAACCGGGCGGCGAAAACTCCGGTGGAGTGGAAAGTTACGATGCTGACGTTGACTCGGATTATGCAGTCACACAACCTTAAACAATAAATATTTCTTCACAATTATAAACTCTTTCCTATTTGAATCGCGGTTGGGGTGGTTGCAAGTCCACCCTGACCCGTTTCTTTTATGTTCGGAGACATTTCATTTCCGATTCTGCGCATCGCGTCGATCACTTCATCCACCGGAATCGCACTCTTAATCCCTGCCAAAGACAACTGCGCCGCACTTACTGCATTGACAGCTCCGGCAACATTCCGTTTCACACAAGGCACTTCCACGAGTCCGCAGACCGGATCACATGCAAGTCCGAGCATATTTTTAAGCGCCAGCGCAGCCGCATTTGCGATCATCACATTCGTGCCACCCTGCAGGAAGCATAGCCCTGCCGCTGCCATCGCAGATGCAGAACCGATCTCCGCCTGACAGCCACCGGACGCCCCGGCGATCGAAGCATTTTCTGCAATCACGGCGCCTACCCCTGCGGAAATGTACATCGCTGCCACCATCTGTTCTTCCGAACACGCAAGCTTCTCCTGCGCCGTCAGAAACACTGCCGGGATCACTCCGCACGAACCAGCGGTCGGTGCCGCAACGATTCTACGCATGCACGCATTTCCCTCTGCCATCTTGATTGCCTTCTCCATCACCAGACCTAAGAAGTCACCGCAAAGATTCTTCCCTGCCTCGTTATATGCGCGAAGTTTCTCGCCATCGCCGCCAACCAGACCGGATGCTGACGTAAGCTTCGCATCATAGGTTTCATCCGCATGGCGCATCGCCTCATACATGCTTTGCATCTTCGCATAGGAAGCTTCCTGCGTCACGGCGCGTTCTTCCATATCCGCATGTTCGATCACCTGCGCAAACGTCATCTGTTCTTTCTCGCACAGCTCCAATATATCCTGAATCGAATGATACGTTATCATCTTGCAGTTCCTCCCTTATCCATGGCTTCCGTATCGTGTCCAAGATACGTGACCTTCTTCACACCCTCGACTTTCTTCAGCCAGTCAATGCCCTCCTTCGGAATCTCCTGATCGCATTCCACGACCATAACCGCCTCTCCGCCACGGCTGGAGCGGTACAACTGCATGTAAGCAATGTTCACGCCTTTATGTGAAAGCATCGACGTTACCTCCGCCACGTGACCCGGCTGATCCTGATTGTGTACGACAAGCGTCGGATAATCACCGGAGAAATTCGTCTCGATTCCATCGATCTCGGCAATGTTGATCCGGGAGCCACCCAGTGACTGCCCGATGATTTCCAGACTTCTGCCATCCTGTCCCTGCAGATAAAGCTGTGCGGTGTTCGGGTGCGCTTCCTTTAACTGTGCCTCTCCAAATTCAATCTGCATGCCCTGTTCTTCAGCAAGCGTAAGTGCCTGAGGAATCCGCGCATCGTCCGGCTGCATTCCAAGCAAACCTGCCACAAGCGCCTTCCGCGTACCATGTCCTTTTCCGGTCGTCAGAAAGCTTCCATATAATAAAATCCGCGCGGAAACCGGCTGTCCGCCCAACAGCTTCCGGCTGATATATCCTATTTTTACAGCACCTGCGGTATGGGAGCTCGATGGTCCGACCATCACAGGTCCTACGACATCAAATATATTCATTGCTTCACTCTCTTTCATCTGTATTATGAGATTTCTGCCTTCAAATTATGTCAAACATACAATAGAAACTTAAAAAAATCAACCGGAAACGACTGGTCTTTTCATTCACAGTTTTTCCGGTTGATTCACTTAAATTGTTGCTTTAATTTACATTTCAGACTTTTCTATTATAAGTTTTAATCCGGCCGCTCACCACCGCCCGGTGTACCGCCGCCATGTCCCATACTTCCCATATCCGTAAGGGAAAGAGAAGAGGCATCGACGAGTGCGGAATCATCTTCCTGCTGCCCATCACTTGTGGACGGAATCGTGCCATCTATCTGACCGCGGATGCTCCCTGCCCGGAGCAGGCAGAACGATTTCAACGTATCCACGCCTGTCTCGAACTCTTCGTAGTTACAGAATTTCGTCGGATCCTGTTCTACATAAGTAGCAATCAGATTCTCCGTCTCTGTAATCAGATTCTCGAAATATCCGCTTTCAAAATACTCGGAGATAAATGTATCAAAATACGTGTGATACAGTTCCGTATAGCTCTCATCTGCAAAGATCCACGCAAGCATCGGGCGGGAATCTACCGTTCCACCGGAGACCGGTGTATCAATCGGATAGTTCACCATCTGTGTTGCCGAATCGCTGCCTCCGCCACCCGCCGAGAATCCGCCAAAGGCGAGATTGTAATCCCACGGAATCATGGAAAGCTGTCCATCTTCTTCGTACAGATAGTAATTATGGATCATCGAACCGGTATAGCTGCCGAAGTTGCAGACGAAATTATGTACGACGAAGTAGCGCATCGCCTCATCTACATTTACCACATTCTCGATATCTGAATTCTCGTTCAGAGACTTCAGTGAAGCAATCAGACGTTCTTTATCCGCGTCCGTGATATCCGTCTTGGCATTGTCGAAGATATTGCTGTAACTGCTATATTCATCATCCGAATAGATGAGCGATACATCGTCACTTCCCATGCTGCCACCCGGTCCGCCCTGCTTATCACCCATATCACCATCCGGTCTCTGCATTTCCTTCCCATCCGCAAAATCTCCATCCGTGGCCGCATCACTGTCACTGGCTGTATCCTCGCCGAAGAATTGTTCTGCCAGTTCCGTCTCGGAGATATCCGCACCGTTTCCACGGCCGCATTCCATCATTTTCGACCAGCATGGTAAGCGTATTGTTCATCTCATTTCGAAGCCGGCTGATATTGAATACATTCACCGCACCAAGCGTCACAACGAGCAGCACCGTGATTGCGATCATCGCTGTGATTATGAACTTCTTCTGTAACGTCTTAACCAATTTATTCCACCTCTACAAGCTGGTATCCGATTCCTCGTTTTGCCTGAATCTCCACATGAACCTTTAACGCCTGCAACCGCTTCCGCAAATATGAAATATACACCCAGACTGTGCCAACCTCTGCATCCGTCTCCAGCCCCCAGACCTTCTCCAGCAGACTTTCGGTAATCGTCAGCTCCCATATCCAGCCCTGCAATCCGATCTTCGACCTCTGCCTTTGCCATAAGCAGCAACACCGGTGTCCGGTCACCGCGGCTCCGCAGCTTCTGCAACACTTCCAAGCCACTCATCTTCGGCATCATGATATCCAGAATGATACCGTCATATTCGCCGATTGTTGCATAATCGAGTGCTTCTTCCCCATCAAATACAGCCTCCACCGTATACTTGTGATAGGTAAGAATATCGACTAACGCCTCGGACATATCCACTTCATCTTCTGCAAGTAATAATTTCATGCCGGTTCCTCCAATATCAAAATAATCCATTCATTTCATTGGTCAAGTTTTTTTGGGGGGGTAAAAATGGGTACAAAAAAATCGGTGCGACGGGATTCGAACCCACGACCTCTGCGTCCCGAACGCAGCGCTCTACCAAGCTGAGCCACGCACCGATAAAATTGGAAATCAATCCAACATCTGACATGATAGCACAGATGCCCTGAAAAATCAATTCAAATTTCCATAGAAGCAGGCATAATTTTACCAGCCATCAATATGATCGCGCTGGATTGCCGCGAATATCCGGCTTTTTGCCTTCGGAAATTCTTCTTCCATCCGCGCTAACATCCGCTTGGTAGCCTCCCGCTTCGTCGCGCCATCCACAGGGCACAGATTCTTCACCACAGGAAGCTGATACCGTCGCGTAAAGCCGCGTACCTCCGCCTCGGTCACATATGCAAGCGGTCTTATCAGATCAAGCTCCGTGCCATCCAGATGCGTCACTGGCGAAAATGTATGCACACGCCCTTCTAATACCTGTGACATCAGAAATGTCTCCACGACATCGTCTTTATGATGCGCATATGCGATCTTATTACATCCCAGTCGAAGTGCGGCTTCATTGAATGCGCCTTTCCGCATCTTCGCACAGAGCGGACACATCCGCTTCTCCTGCCGCTCCATCAAGATCGGAAATATCTGCGTCGGAATGATCTCATATGGAACCTGTAGCGAATCACACAATTCTTTCACCTTGGTGAAGTCCATTCCCTGCATCTGTCGATTCACGTCTTCCACAGTCATTGCATCTGCATGCGCTACTCCTGTTCGTTTCATATACTCCCCAACACCCGTATCAACCGTGATCGCTACGACATCATATTTCTTCGGATAAAATTTTCGCATTCCAGCCAGTGCATACAAGAGTGTCAGACTGTCCTTTCCGCCAGAGATACCGATTGCAATCTTATCGCCATCCTCGATCATCTGGTAAGCGTCCACCACCTGCCGCACCTTGCTGTATAATTTCTGTAATTCCATATCTGTTTATACTTTTATTCTTTCACCATCTTGTCAGCATTCACATCCAGCACAGACAAGATCACCTCTGATTTTTCCAACAGTTGCTGGTACTGCTTCTGTACCTCTTTCATCCTCCGGCTGTTCTCGTCGTAGTTTTTCTGATCTAAAAATCTTGAACTTTCTTCCAATTGCAGATCGTGAATCTTACTCTCCAACAAACGAATCTGACTTTGCAGCCGCGCATGTGTCTCCACAGGAATCTCTGTGCCAAACAACTTCTTCCGCAGCATCTTTGTCATATTATACACGCAAAAACCTATAATCGTAAATGCAATTTCAAATCCGATCAGACTTGTTACCAACCGGAACCACGCTTCCCATGCCTGCATAAAAAATACATCAATCATGCCTACCGTGACAAGCAGAGACAATACGATTGCAAGCGGTGTATCAATCCACAGGACAAATCCAAGCCGTCTCCGGCTGTATTTCTTGTCCACCTGCTGATCCTCAAACTCTAATTTTGACAGATCAAACTGCAATTTCCCAATATCTTCGTGCAGCACATTCGTCGTTCCCGTCTGATCCGGACACGCCAGAAGCTTTTCCTCAAGTTCCGCCTGTTCCTGCTCATTTGCGGCAATTTCCTGCTGCAAGGATTGCAGTCCCGCCTTTAACTGTGACTGCTGCTCCGCCCACGCCTCTGCAACCTGTGTCGGTGTGTATGTGGATAATGCCTGTTTTCCCGTCAGCTCCTGCAAGCTTGCCAACATGCCGTCCGCATATTTCTTCTTTGCCATCTGTGCCTGCTCCGTCTGCTTCTGGTCAAACGTCTGCAGACATTTACCAAATGCATTCTCCCGGTTAAGTTCCTGCAACAGCTCATAATCAAACTCCGCTTTTTCTTCCTTCTTCTCCTCGAATCTGCGCATCGCGATTGGAACAAATTTCACACTCGTCAACTGCTTGTCGATATATCCATAGATAAACCCATGTTCTCCGGTTTCGTCCTCATTGATCGGCTCCAAACTTCCCGGATAATATACATGCTGCTTCTCAAATGCCAGATATTGATGCTTATGTCCAAGCCCGATATACCCGAAATTCTTTCCTCCAAAATCTTCCACATCAAACGGGCAAACCCTTGCACTTCCTCCATGTCCAAGAAAGATATTGACTGCCCGGAGATTTCTGGCATATACACTGTCAAAATCATTTCGTTCATTCTGCGCGCTATACTGGCAGATTCCGTAGACATCAACATTATATTTTGCAAAATGCAGACTATCCATAATCCCTTCCGCATAGGAATTCCGTTCCGCACGTTCCCCTTCTGGCACATGATTATGGATTTCTTCACAATTCAGCAGATACATCCGTGATACAAATTCATAGTTCCAAAGAACACTGTCCCTGGCAAGATAATCGCACTCTCCCGTGACATACAGGATATCGGTCTTCGGCAGACGTGCCAGCTGCGTATCAACAAACATGATATCTTCCTTCGTTGGCACATGATCAAACAGATCTCCGGTAATAAAGATCATATCCACCGGATGCAGTTCCATGTAGTCAATAAAATTTAAAAATCCGTCATACAGATACGGTGTTTCTCTTCTCGTCCCCAGATGAACATCTGCAATATGTGCAAATTTCATAGTATTTCTCCTTGTATAACATAACTATTGTAATTTCATTTCTTGATCCAATCTAAAAGTATAGCATATTTTTTTATATTGCTCGCAGTTATTTTATACATATTTCCACGACGCACATTGTACACATTATTCCGATGTCTTGCATTGTCATGCATTGTCTTACATTTCACTTTGTAGTATAATTTATAATAATTGTGGGAATGTGTATCACACGATTTCCCTTACAGCTACAACAAGATTATACGAATACAAACAGGACATTATTCTATGGAAAAACATGCCTTATTGATTGCGAATTCCGCATCAATGATCGACCATTTTAATAAAGATAATATCCGCATCTTACAGGATATGGGCTACACGATCTCCGTTGCTGCGAATTTTCAGGAAGGAAATTCAAGCACGGTGGAACGCATCCATGCGTTCGCAAGCGAGCTTGCTGCACAGGATATCGAGATCATTGATCTGCCGATTCCACGGAAGATCACAGAGCTTGGGAAAGCGTTTAAGTCCATCCGGATTCTGAAACGCTATATGCGGAACCACCCTTGCCAGATCGTGCATACACAAACACCATTTGGCGGTGTCGTCGGTCGACTTGCCGCGAAGAAATTCCGTAAAGATGGCACAAAAGTAATCTACTTTGTCCACGGTTTTCACTTCTTCCGTGGTGCGGGTATCAAGAATTATCTGCTTTATTACAATGTTGAAAAATGGCTGTCCCATGTAACAGATTGTCTGATTACCTTAAATCAGGAGGATTATCAGGCGGCGAAACGACGGTTTCATCACCCAAATGTCCATTATGTACCAGGCGTTGGCGTGGATACGGATACGATTGCTTCCATCTGTGTTGACAAAGCGGATGTATGCAGACGATTCGGTCTGCCGTCCGACAAGAAGATTATACTGACGGTTGCGGAATTGATTCCACGTAAGAACGTAGAGACTTCGATCCGCGCATTTGCCAAGTCCAACCGTGATGATGCAATCCTTGCGATCTGTGGCAAAGGCGTTCTCGAACCATCGTTAAAGGAACTAGCGCAGAAACTGCAGGTTGGTGACCGTGTATTTTTCGCGGGCTATCATACGGATGTGCTGGATCTGTATCACTGCGCGGATTTGTTTTTATTTACAAGCTTTCAGGAGGGATTATCCGTCGCTGTCATGCAGGCGATGGCTGCCGGACTTCCAATCATCGCTTCGGATATCCGAGGAAACCGCGATCTGCTTGCCTCAGAGCCACATACACGCAGCAAGCATTACCTGCTTCCAACGAAGGACGCAGACGCATATGCAGCAAAAATCAATAAAATTCTCGATGATCCGGCACTTGCACAGGCACTTGGTACGGAAAACCACGCGAACTGCAAAAGATATTTTGATATTGCACTTGTGCACAACCTTATGACTACTATTTATACAGAGTTGACCGATTAACGGTCTACGACATTGCATTTATAAAAGGAGACTATTATGTATACAGTTCAGGTTCTGCTATCTACTTACAATGGCGAAACTTACTTGAAAGAACAATTAGACAGTATCTTGAATCAGAAAAATGTTGCCGTGAAGCTCTTCGTCCGCGACGACGGTTCTTCCGATGGCACCGTGGATATCCTGCGCGCCTATGCCGCGCTCCACGATAACATTTGTTACCTATGTGGCGAAAACTGCGGCGTGGTCGCTTCTTTCTTTCGTCTGTTCGAATTATCTGACCCAGATGTGGATTTCTATGCCCTCTCCGATCAGGACGATGTGTGGGACGAAGACAAGCTTTCCATCGCCTGCCAGAAGCTTGAACAGATGCGCAAATCAAAATCCCCAAAGAAAAAGAAGAATGATTCCCAGATCCGTACATTTGCCACACCACTTCTCTACTGTTGTGATGCCTGGAACACGGACGATGCACTGAACCTGCTTCCGGAATCTATGCAGACCGCAGGCAAAGAACTGATTCCGGACTTTCGGAACGCATTGATTGAGAACATCGCCCGCGGTGCAAGCATTGTATTTAATCAGGCACTTATGTCTTATATCCGAATCAGTATGCCACAGGATATCTACATGCACGACTGGTGGCTCTATCTAGTTGCGTCCTGTTTCGGCGAAGTTTACTACGACAGCGCCGCTCATTATAAGTACCGCCAGCATGCAGGAAATACGCTTGGTGCAGCAGCTCCTTCCGGCTGTTCCAAATTCTTCCGCCGCCTGAAGCAGAGCCGTACAAATGGCGGTCACATCTCCAGACAGGCAAAAGCCTTTGAACGAATCTACCATGTGCCAGAGGAGAAACAACAGTTTTTGAACATTGTAACGAAGTATCAGGACGTGAAATCCTACCGCAAAATGGGAAAATCCGGCAAATATTTGTTCCGGCAGAATAAAAAGGATAACCGCGTCTTTCAGCTTATGTTTTATTCTAACCATTTGTAATTGACTTCGTTTTCCTTTTCGTTTATAATGATTTTTGAATTTTTCTAAAGCAAAAAGAATGATAATATAAAAATCAAACGGAAAGAGGAATGAGCTATGGCAGTAAAGTACATTTTTGTCACTGGCGGCGTTGTATCCGGTCTCGGTAAAGGAATTACCGCGGCATCACTTGGACGTCTGTTGAAAGCGCGCGGATACAAAGTGATCAGCCAGAAATTTGATCCATATGTCAATATGGACCCGGGAACCATGAACCCAATTCAGCATGGCGAAGTATTTGTAACAGATGACGGTGCAGAAACCGATCTGGATCTTGGACACTACGAGCGTTTTATCGATGAGAGTCTGAACAAGGGTTCTAACGTGACAACAGGAAAGGTTTACTGGAGCATCCTGAACAAGGAGCGCCGTGGCGATTTCGGCGGTCATACGGTTCAGATCATCCCTCATATTACAAATGAAATCAAAGATCGTTTCTATCGCAATCCAGATGCAAAAGACGATGAGATTGCGATCATCGAAGTTGGCGGTACTGTCGGCGATATCGAGAGCCAGCCGTACATGGAAGCCATTCGTCAGTTTCAGTTGGATGTCGGACATGAGAATTGCATCATGATCCACGTCACACTGATTCCTTACTTAAAATCATCCGGCGAACTGAAGACAAAGCCGACACAGGCAAGTGTAAAAACTTGTCAGTCACTTGGTATCCAGCCGGATATCTTGGTTTGCCGTTCCGACCTTCCGTTAGACAAAGCAATTAAAGATAAGATTGCCAGTTTCTGTAACGTTCCTAGCGAATGTGTCATCCAGAATCTGGACGTGGATGTATTATATGAAGTGGTACTTGCTATGGAGCACGAGAAGCTTGCCGATGCGGCCTGCAAATGCCTCCATATCCCATGTCCAAAGCCAGATCTTGACGACTGGATCGCCATGGTTGACAATTGGAAGCATCCACAGAAGAAGGTACGCGTCGCTTTAGTTGGAAAATATGTCAGCCTGCACGACGCTTACATCTCTGTTGTAGAATCCCTGAAGCATGCCGGTGTCGCACATCGTGCGGATGTTGAGATCAAGTGGGTAGATTCCGAACTTGTAACAAAGGAAAATGTTGCAGAGATCTTAGGTGATGTATCCGGTATCTTAGTTCCAGGTGGTTTCGGCGACCGTGGTATCGAGGGTATGATCGAGGCAATTACCTATGCACGGGAGAACAAGATTCCATACCTTGGCTTATGTCTTGGTATGCAGCTTACCATCGTGGAATTCGTAAGAAATGTTGTCGGCTATCCGGATGCGAACAGCTCCGAGTTCAACCCTAGTTCCAGCCATCAGGTCATCCATATCATGCCTGACCAGAATGGTGTCACAGACTTAGGCGGAACACTAAGACTTGGTTCTTATCCTTGTGTACTTGATAAGAGTTCAAAAGCATACCAGTTATATGGTACGGACCACATCAACGAACGTCACAGACATCGTTATGAGGTAAACAACGATTATAGAAAGGTTCTGACCGATCACGGCATGCTCCTGTCTGGTTTATCTCCAGATGGTCATATCGTAGAAATGATCGAGCTTCCAGATCACCCTTGGTTTATCGGAACACAGGCGCATCCAGAGTTTAAGAGTCGTCCTAACAAAGCTCATCCATTATTCTTAGGATTTGTTGGCGCTGCGATTGCACATTCTGAGGAAGCATGATATACTAACTCCTGTCGGCAAACAGATTTGTGACACAAAAGAAAAAGAAAGGTTTTCACACCCCCTTATGAAGGCAGGAAAATTCATCAGAAAATATAACCACATATGGACACTACTCTACATCGTTTTCTACATGCCATGGTTTATGTGGCTGGAAAAGACAGTAACTACGGATTTTCATCTTGTATCGATGCCAATCGACTACAAGATTCCGTTCTGTGAATATTTTATTATTCCGTATTTTATGTGGTTTTTGTTCGTCCCGGCGATTGTCGGCTATGAATTTTTCTATTCCAAGAAAGAATATTATCAATGCTGTGCGTATCTGTTCAGCGGCATGACGATTTTCCTGATCATCTGCACCATCTGGCACAATGGTCTGGATCTGCGGCAGGATATCTCCTACAACAATAACCTGTGTGCAAAACTCGTCAAGATGCTGTATAAGACAGACACAAGCACGAACGTATTCCCAAGTCTGCACGTATTTAACACACTTGGTTGTCTCGTTGCCCTGTACAGGAGCAAGGGCATGAAAGATAAAACATGGATCAAGGTAATCGCAACAATCATCGGCATCCTGATCATCTTATCTACCATGTTTTTGAAGCAGCATTCCGTATGGGATGTCATCGGTGCATTTGCGCTGGCAGCAATCCTCTATCCGATTGTCTATGTAATCCCTTGGGGCAGAAAGAAACAATGATAAATAAAAAATTCCGAAGTCTGATATAAACAAACTTCGGAATTTTTTTATTTGTCTAATTAAATCCAAACAACTTCTGGAACAGACGATATCCGGTTCTTGCAAACCATCTGCCCGTTGGTCCGTGCAGATTGAATGTGATTCCAAACAACGTTGTTCGAAGCTCCTTGTATAATTCTGCATCCGTATCCTTCAGATACTTCCACAGCTCTTTTTTCTTCTTATACAGCTCCTTGTCCTTCGATACAACACAGATACTCGATGCAACACACATCATCATATCTAAGTACTGGAACAGGAAACGGTACATCTGTGGAGGGAGTTCTTTTCGGTTCTCACTGAAAAACTGGATCAGCGTCCGATTGACAAGCATCTGCTGATCGATCCGCTTCATCATCGTCTTTTCATTGACCGACTGTCCTTCTCTGCCAATATAATAGTGATACAAGTCGACATTTAAGTACATCAGCTTCTTCACATGGATCATCGGTTCAAAGATATAGAGATTATCCACATAAAATGTATGCTTCGGAAGTTGCAGTCCGCAGTCCTTCAGCAGCTGTGTCCGGTAAATCACCGAATGCATCAATACATACTGAAACTTGTTGAACCGAATCCGGCTGTCTTCCCAGCTTATGATCCGTTTCTCCGGCAAAGCACCATGATAACGCATGACACGCTTCTTCCGGCGTTCCACCTTATCATAGATATAGTTGGAGAGCAGGACATCTAAATCCTTCTCATCTTCCACAAGCTTCTTCAAGACCTTCAACACCTGCTTATAGGCTTCTTTATCAAGCCAGTCATCACTGTCAACGACCTTGAAATAGACTCCGGTTGCATGAGCGATACCGGTATTCACCGCATCGCCATGCCCACCATTTTCTTTATGAATTGCCTTTACGATCGTCGGATATTTCTCCGCATAGGCATCTGCGATCTTCGCGGTGTCGTCTGTAGATCCATCATCCACAATCAGTATTTCTACCAGTTCGCCACCAAGCAATGCGTGATCCACGCACTTCTTCATATAGTCCTGCGAATTATAGCAGGGAATTGTGATGGTTAATATTTTTTTATTCATAAATTATTTGATTACCTTAATCCAGCCTTCTGGTGCCTCGATACGTCCCATCTGGATACCTGTCAGAGCGTCATACAGCTTCTTTGTATATGGTCCCATCTCTTCCATTCCACTTGGGAAGCAGATTTCCTTGCCGTGGTCGTTAATCTTTCCAACTGGAGAGATAACTGCAGCTGTACCACACAGACCACACTCTGCGAAATCCTTAACCTCATCGAAGTAAACCTCTCTGTGCTCCACCTTCATGCCAAGGTACTTCTCCGCAACTACCATCAATGAACGACGTGTGATAGAAGGAAGGATACTGTCTGACTTTGGTGTTACCAATGTGCCATCCTTTGTAACGAAGATGAAGTTTGCTCCACCTGTCTCCTCTACCTTTGTACGTGTTGCAGCATCCAGATACATATTCTCAGCGAAGCCCTGATTATGTGCATCTACGATTGGATATAAGCTCATAGCGTAGTTCAATCCAGCCTTGATATGACCTGTTCCATGAGGTGCTGCACGGTCATAATCACTGACACGGATTACGATTGGCTTTGCACCGCCCTTGAAGTAAGGACCAACTGGTGTACAGAATACACGGAACTGATACTCATCCGCTGGCTTTACACCGATAACCGGGTTGCTGCCGAACATATATGGACGGATGTACAGGGTTGCACCGGAACCATATGGTGGTACCCAGTCAATATTCGCCTCTACTGTCTTTACGACTGCATCAACCCACTTATCCTCCGGATATACAGGCATCTCCAGACGCTTGCAGGAATCTGCCATACGGGATGCATTTAAGTCAGGACGGAAAATCACGATCTGTCCCTTCTCTGTTGTATATGCCTTCAAACCTTCAAAACATGTCTGTGCATACTGAAGAACTCCGGCACACTCACTCAGATTAACTGTTGCATCCTCGGTCAGTACACCATCATCCCATGCACCGTTCTTATAGTTTGATACGAAACGCTTGTCTGTCTGCACATAGCCAAAGCCGAGTGAAGACCAATCAATATTTTTGCTCATGATTTATTACTTCCTTTCCCTCATGCGTATTATCTGCCCTTTATTTTACCACTCATATGTAATTATGCAAGCAGAAAATAACATAATCGAGCGTTTTCACTTGTTTTTACTGTTCAATATACTTATTATATTATTTTTTGATTGCGATTGCTTCGATTTCAATCTTCACATCCTTTGGAAGTCTTGCAACCTCCACACACGAACGTGCCGGACAGTCTTTCTCAAAGAACGTTGCATATACTTCATTCACTGCCGCAAAATCATTCATATCTTTAATAAATACCGTCGTCTTTACCACATGCTCCGCATCGCTGCCTGCCTCATTCAACAACGCAATCAGGTTTCCGATTGCCTGCTTCGCCTGTGCCTTAACATCGCCTGTCTCAAGCTCGCCCGTTTCTGGAATGATTGGAATCATACCTGATGTATAAATCATATCTCCAACTGCAATCGCCTGTGAATATGGTCCGATTGCGGCTGGTGCCTTTGGTGTCTGAATCACTGTCTTCATAATATAAGTACCTCCTTTGTGGTGTTGCCCCCTCACATTCGTTCGGCGGCATGTCGTCGGCGCATCCTGAATATGTGCTTCGCACATATGCGCCTCCTATAAATGTTATCTAATCAACGAGTTCGATTGTCTTCTCCGTAATGCGGATCTTTCCCTCTTTTAAGAGACGTCCACAGGCGCGCTTAAACGCGTTTTTACTGAGTCCGAACTCCTTCTTGATTATATCCTTATCTGCCTTATCTGTAAACGGCAAAACGCCCTTATAACTCTTTATAACGGCATATACCATCTCACTGTCCTCTTCCATCTGCGCATACGCAAGCTTCCGCAACGCGAGATCTGCCTTTCCATCCGGACGGATCTTTACGATTCTGCCATGTACTTCATCGCCGACCCGCACTGGCGCATACAATTCACTTGTATAGATGAGTCCCGGATATTTGTCGTCAATTGCCACAAATGCACCAAAATCCTTCTTGAACTCATACACGGTTCCAACGAAATCCTGTCCTTCTTCGTAGCCTTCGATTGGCTGCAATTCTTTTCCTATCTTCATTGACACTGCCAGACGTCCGGATTTATCCACATACATCCGCACCAGATAGGACTTCCCAGCCTCCACCTTCGCCGTCTGTTCTTTAAATGGAAGCAGCACGTCACGTTCCAGCCCGCAGTCCATAAATGCACCTAAGCTTGTCACGCTCTTTACCTGCAGCTTCTTTACCTCACCGACTGTGATCAATGGTGTATTCGTTGTCGCAATGATTCGGTCCTGTGAATCACGGTAAATAAAGACGCGCAGGGATGCACCGGCTTTCACACCCTCCGGCACCTGTTTTCTCGGAAGCAGCACCGTCTCTGCCGTCGAGCTGTCCTCTTCACCAAGGTATATACCAAAGTCTTTCGAGCGAATGACTTTCAGATCATTCCATTTTCCAATTTCTATCATTTTTTCCTACTTTCTAAAAAATAGACCACAAACATGCGTGGTCTATTTTTTCTTGTCCTTATTCAACTTCAAAACTTTATTCTTTATAAATGATGCCTCTGTATCATCTGCTTTCTGGAAGCCCAGATTTTCCAATACATCCTGTGAATTGGTAAGTGAGAACACAGACATGCCCTTCTCATTCATCTTTTCCTTATAGCCATTGAATACATCCACAATCGCATACGTATCCTTTGTTCTGCGATCCGGACTTGCAATCACGTTTCGAATGCACCATGAATTAAACTCACTGCCCTTCTCTGGCACCTGTACATCGTCGCCCTTGACTTTCTTCACATATATGCTTTCTGTATCACAAATGGCCCACGGAACCACATATATTACGCTACTCATACTTACTTCCTTTCAAATGGTTGTTCACTACGCAATCGATTTACAAAAATCTTTGTTTTCTCCTAGCGTTCAACGTAAGCAATCATATAGTATTTGTTTCCGTTTGTCAAACAATTATTTATCCAATTCCTGACAAGTAGGCGGAATTGTAGTATGTTTCAACTTTTTGTAAATTTTTTTCAAAAAAGGCTTGCAATTTCAAAAGACATGTAATATAATACCATCTTGTGAGACACAAAAGAGTCTCCAAACTTCATAATGATGGGCTATCGCCAAATGGTAAGGCACTGGACTCTGACTCCAGCATTTTCCAGGTTCGAATCCTGGTAGCCCAGTTCATAAGACGGTCCAGGTTCGATCGTCTTTTTTATTTTGAATTGCGAGCCCCATTTATCCTACGGATAATATATGCAACAGAATCCTCCGCAGACGCGCTCTCGCTCGGTTCAATACATAACGGTACTAAATTCGCAGCAGCAAAATTGCTGCCGCTCATTAAGTGCCGATGTATTTCAACGGTCTGCTTGAGTATTTGTTGCATATATCATCCGTATCTACACTTTGGTTGCTCGCATATTAACTATAAAATTAAAGATTGAATCTCTCGTCTTATCTGCCTTATTATATTATATATAGCACTGCACACTCACATTCCGCTTCGCTCCATGTTCGTGTCGCGCTGGCGCGCTATACGCGTGCATGCAGGTGTGCAGTGCTTGTAGGAACGCGCAAAAAAGCTTCCCGATTGCTCGAGAAGCTTTAAGTTATGCGGCCGAGAAGATTCGAACTCCCGACACCTTGGTCCGTAGCCAAGTGCTCTATCCAGCT
>ERZ773181.220-NODE-220-length-70454-cov-3.922882_pt1 | contig 70454 bp, 89 predicted proteins | sample MGYA00581001_ERZ773181 | MGnify/ENA primary metagenome ERZ773181 (study PRJEB29015, sample SAMEA2737780) | human gut metagenome | biome: human gut; feature: human-associated habitat; material: faeces | place: China | collected 2012 ...
ACTACAAACTCAATTGCCTTGATATTAATCAAGTACAAATAGAGGATACGGCATATTATACATTCATCTTTGAATCTGCACTAATTGCAGACACTAACCCCTACAAAGGGCAATTAGCATCTGCTGCAGTTCAATTCATGAACGAATTCACAGATAACGATGGGAGGTTCATATCATTCAATCAACTCGATAGAAACAACTGGATTTTCCAACTTAATTTCTCAATCGCATGACAAAGTATAACGTTAGTCCATTAGTTGCTCGGGAGATAGAATTCTCCACGGGCACTATCTTTGGTGGTAGCTGGTGCCGATACTTTATTTCAATCACTTTACACCAATGCTATATAGAAGCAACATGGAAAACCCGTCCTAAAAATGATTTAGACGGGCACAAAGAAATCTTTAACTCTTTACAGGAGTATCTAGATTGGTTTGCTAATCTTAAGAAAACTTACGGGAGGAGAATATCCCGTAAACAAAGGGTATATGCTGCATACGATGAAACAACTCGTACCTTTAGTTACAAACCCTACGAGAATTGGGCTACCAGACGTTCTAAGGAGAAATTAAATAAGCCCAAGGAACCAATACTGGCCGATGAATTATACTAATCCCCCAATCAGTTAATATACCTCAGGGAGTTCAGAAACTCTAACATCTGGGCTCCCTTAATTATTGCATATTTAAAATATTATTTCTATATTTGCATAAGAGAAAAATAAATATAATTATTAACCGACCTTGAACGGGGTCACAAAACTTATTTCTTATGACAACTATTAACGAAATCTCAAATCACATTATGGGTTACTTTGATGGAACTCTTGATGCTTTTGGTTACACTGCTCAATCAGTTAACGAAATCTCAAATCCGGATGAATCATACATGGGAACTCTCAATCTCCAATTCCGGGAGTATCCTATAGACGATGACGAAAAGGTAGAAACCTACTGCAGAGAATCCGATGCTTTTGAACAATACGTGATAGAATTCATTAATTCTCATTGGGATGAACATCACCCATTAAAAGAACTTAACCCTAATCATCATTACATGTCAAACTCATATGGAGATACTATCCAGGTACATTTCAATGATGAATCCCTTTTCATTATCATTACTATGACAGGGCAATATTAACAAAACCCTCTGGGAGGCACTCAAAACACCTCCCAGAACCTCCCTATTTATAAAAATAAAAGTAGTTATAAAAACAAGTTTAGAAATAATTTTGTATATTTGCAATGAGAAATATTTCTCAAATAATTTTAATATAGACACGTTATGAAAGAATTAAAAAATTTAGAGGCCATCCGGGAACTGCTTGCTTCCCACCCCATTTATACTTATGATTACTCCGATGGTCTTCTCATTAACAAGGAAGCTACCAATATCCAGGTTTATTCAATCGACTTAGAGGATGAACCTTTTGCTGCTTATATCTCAGGATATATCATCACATATGCTTCAGAGGAAGTTCTCTTCGAAAATCTCAGGGAAAACATTATTTCTCACATGGACTTAACAAAGGGTGCTGATGACCAATATTATGATGATTCACCCTCACAGGTAGAGGCTATCCTATTCGGAGTTCTTCAATTAATCCCTGAACATCAGGATTATATCATAACCGGACTCAAAAAACATCTCCGGGAATTTATCCAAGACGATGAACAAGATGAGGACATGATATCCCAATATACCAATATCTACAATGCTATCGAAAAATGGGAATCAGACCACAGGGAAACAGAAATCTTCCAACAACTTGCAGTATCAGAATTATTTAACCAACTAAATAAATAATCCCTATGATAAATTTATATAAACTTCTCAACACTCTAGAACAGGGTATGTCCCTATTCCAACTTAATAAATGGAAAACCGAAGGCATCTGGTATCCCATTCTTCAATACAAAAAGGAATCCAATGAGATTCAGGTAGTAACCAATGTATTTATTCCGGATCAAAAAACCTATCACATTCAACTCACTGGAAACTATTCAGATGATGAAATAAAGGACTGGGTAACCTTTCTAGAAGATAACCAATGGAAAATCTACCCATTGCTGTCAAATATCCTGAAAGTATTCTTACCAAATGGGGATTACCAAATCCTTTATACTCTATACCCACAGGGCTTTATATCAGTAATCGCTAAACCCTTATGATCATGACTAGAATCAAATTAATACTAATTGCCTTGATAGCTACAGTGGTAGTTATCATGATTTTCCCTACTAAAAACGATTTCCAACCAAAAACAGTATGGGAACATTACTGTAAATATACTTTGCATATACATCCCTCACAAGCAACAGAGGATCAATATGAATACTTCTTAGATTGCTGGTCAGGAGATGACGAATACACTTATCTCTATGAATACTACGAGAACAAATATCCAGAGTATAATCACCAACTAAAACATTATAACCATGACTGAATTCATTCGAACCCAATTAATAAAACTTTGCGATAATCCTGAATGGTTTAATGATATGATGAACACCTGGGATTTCAAACCAGAAAGAGAATCTCAAGCTATCAAAGAATATTTATCCCATGTACTACTAAACGGAAAACTAGAAAATACTCATATCGAACGAATAGAACTCCAAGGTAGGATGGTATCAGTATTCATGTTCGACATACCCGGAGATCCAGTATACTTCTACATCATAGCAGGAGTTATCAATCAGGATTACAATCTAACTTGTATTTTGTTCAGACACCATAAACCAACCTTTAACCCTCAACTCAATTAACATCATGGAACCAACAATAACAGTAAACCAATATCCAATCGGATGGGAATGGCTAGACAGAGTACCTCTAGAGGACTTTACTTGGCTTATAGAAATATTTTCTACCATGACCGATAACACAGATACTTATGACTTCGCTACCTTTGATAAGGAAGCAACCAATGGAGAACCTCCCTACCCAGTAATCGAAATCAATCGAAGAGGATTAGCTTACTTCATGAACGATGACCAAGGCTACGAATCTGGTATATCAATGTATGGTCACTACATAGCATGTAAATGCTTAGACATATCCTCAGAAGAGGAATACATGAATCAATATACCGATATCCGAATACTAACTAATGAACTAGAGCCATGCTAACAAAAGGAAAATTCCTGGTATCTTTCGAGGTACCAGGACATACTAAAGACTACACAGAGGGTTTTACTGAAGAAATGGTAATCCCCTATAGAACTGAGGAACTAGACCCATACCTAAGGTACCCCAACCAAGAGATAAACAAAAACCACCTCCACTCCGAACACATAAGATTACAGATAAGAGATATACTACAGATACCCCTAACAGATATAACCATAATCGATATAATATCACTACCATGAACATCCTATCTCACCTACTAAAGGTAATCCTATCTCTAATCACAACCCTAATCCTCATACGAAATGAGGAAATATACCAAGCCCACAAGCATACCCACCCAACAAACAAAACAAGATATATCCTATCACAAATCCTAATCCTAATAATATACACTATCCTAATGATCCTAATACAAAGGTACCTATAATACTAAAAATCACTAATCCCACTCACAGTAACGATCTAGCCCCTAAAACAAAGAAATCTATCGAATGAATATAATCATACTAATACCTAACTAAGGTACATAATATAATACCTATAACCCATCTACTAATATAATAATACCTAATACATATATAAAGGTATCTATAATACCTAAGGTAAATACTACCTCCCAACCAAACAAAAACAATAATAATATCCTGATATTATCCTAACTAAGGTACATATAACCCAATTCTATATACTAATCTAATACATATATAAAGGTACCCATACAATGTATCCCCGGGGGTTTCGAAAATTTGAGGTACCCCAAGGCAATATTTACCGAGGTACTATACCACATACCACACTACTATATAGCTACTATACTCTAGAGCTACTTGGCTCATTTTAAGGTAATCACAAAAAGGCAATAAAAAGGCCCCTAATCTCCATCCTTTTACCTTATCCGAATTACCTTACCAAGCACTATTATATAATACATAATTAATTAAACTTAAGGTAAATATGAAACATCGAACCCACAAGGATTTCACATCTTATCGATTCTATTCAGATGGTAGGATTCTGAACAAAACTACCAATCATTTCATAAAGGTAAAGCCTAAGATGAAACTGATTAACTCTCAAGGTAAACGTAGTAGTGTTAATTCTCTCAAACTATTTGCTCAACTATTTCCTAACTTATACACTTGGGAGCCATATAAGGCCTTGCGTACTAAAGCTATAATACCAAAAGTAAAGAGGGGTAAGAAAAGGAATATAATCCTAAGTTCATCAAGGCTATTCAAGAAGAGGTAAATTATAAAACTTGGGATGAACTATGTAGAGAATATAATATACCTATGGGTAGTATAAGTTATTTATTAAAGAAAGGTAAGGATATATCCGATATATCCAAAGGTCAGGTTATAATTAATATTGATAAGGTAATTATTAGGAAATAGGTAATAAGGTCCTAGAGCTTTGTTATAAATTAGCTAAGTAATTTAATTAGCATTATTTACAAGGTTTCTAGGATTTATTGTGTTATGGCAATCTCCATTCATGGCCCTCAAGGCAAATACAATTATTAAGGCCTTTAGGTACTCCTATAAGGTAATTGAGGATTTGCATATATAATCTATTATATTTATATTTGCATTGTAATAATAACTAATTAAATATAGACATTATGAGAACAAGTATTTTAAACACTGAATTTAATTTTGCAAAGAGTATTAATTTATCATTAATTGCTGCACCTGATTCCTATCCCCATTTCGAACAGGGGATTAAGGATTACATTTATCCTATTCTTTCTGAAATCCAGGAAACCCAAATCCCAGAACGGTTAACTCTGGTATCCATTAACACTATAGACCATGAGGAACAAGGCTTTCACCTATGGGCCTTTACCATTAAGGATCCCGATACACTTACTCCAGAGGAATCCTTAGAAATCTCTAATCAATTACATCAGGTATTTCCTTTCGATCCTGAAGCTTCACTAGAAATGCCCCTAATACATATATGGTCTACATCGGTTACGGTAACAGTTCCTTTCACTTGCTAATTAATCCTACTAAGCCTAACTTTGGTCCAGGCCTAACTTTGGTACTGGACCTTTTTTATGTTCTTACCTAACACCTATTTTCAAAATCGCTATCTATGGCCTTATATTAGGTAATTAAGCCATAATACCTCTCTACCTATTAGCCTTCTAGAATACTCTCCTAATGGCTCCTATGCAATTGAATAGAATATGGGATATTTACTACTGGGTACCATTAATGGCCTATGGAGTACACTCCTATACTTAATCTAAAAACAACCTATTCTCTATTCATACAGGTAATTATATAGCTACAAAGCGTGCGTGATTTTAAGCCTGAACGTACCCCCAAATTTAAGTGCAAATTTTAAATTACTTTTTAGGGTGCAATCTCAAAACCTCTCAATTTTTAGATTTTTTGCAAATTTTAATTTTGAAAATTTTGATTTTTAAAAACATCATTTTCTTGAAAATTTTTCTCTAAAATATTTGCACAATTCAAATAAAGGCTTTATCTTTGTATCAGTAAAACAAAAAAGATAATAGAGTTATGAAAAAGTATTTAGTTATTACAAACAATGAAAAGTATTATCTTATTAATGCTATTTCTTCATTAAGTGCAGCTAAAAAGTTAACATCTTATTTATTAAAGAAAACATGTATAACTTTAGATGAAGTCTTTGAGTTAATTAAAGATGTAGAAGATATTACAGACTTAACGGGATTTAATTTAGAGGATTAAAAATCCTCTAAATATTTTTCAAAAAAAAATCTCGAAAAATTTTGTAGATTAAAATAAAGTTCGTATATTTGCAATACAGAAATAAAACAAATTCTTTTCTCTTTTTCTTATAAATCATTTAGTTTTATAGAGAAAAGGAAATAATAAAATAAACATAAAAACTAAATGTATTTTTATTATGGCAACAACAAAAGTAAACAACGTAAGTGCAGAAAAAGCAATTGCAACAAGTAAAGCAAATGCAACTATTTCATTTAATGAGTTGTTTAAAACAACTAAAGAAAAAACAAACGGACTTTTAAAAACTTCTTTAGGACAAAAAACAGAAATTTATAAAAATAGTTTGTTTGAGGGAATGGATGAAAAAAAGAAAAAGGCAGCAAGGAAGAAAATAAGAAATTACACTTACTCTATGCTTTCTACTATAGTAGAAAATAAATCCGAAAAACTAATTAGTGCTTTTTTAGATTTTTATAAATCTGCATACGTTTTAAATGATTTTTCATTTGCTTCTATTGCAAGCGAAAACACTAAAGAAGAAAAGAAAACCATTTTGAAAAAAGGTTTAGAGATAGTAAAAGGTGCAAGTAAATAAGTAATATAATAAAAAGGGGGTATTTTTAAAATACCCCCTATAATCAAAATGTTATGATATTATTGAATATAGCTTTATTTGCTGCATTATTTCTTTTAATTAAGCAAATGTATAGAGACACAAAAGAAAGTTTAAATAACAAAGAAAACGAGTATTTTAAAGACTAAAATAAAAAGGGACAATAAAAACATTGTCCCTTATCTTTATTTTTCAAATGTTAAAATTAACGTAACCGTTCCCCCTTTTTAGTATACCATGATTTTACCTCCCCGTATTAAGGGCATCTCTAAATCCCCTTAGCCCCTTTTAGTACTACCAAAATTTACCTTCTCGTGATAAGGGCATACCAAAACTTCCCAGTCCGTTTTTAGTATACCATGATTTTGGGCTTTCACATTAAGGAGATACCTTGAAGGTAAATACAAATTTTTAGTACCACAACTTTTTACCTCCCCGTATTAAGGGCCTACCAAGACCCAATTACTGAGGTAATATGTCTATTGATCCAACCGGGAATCTCCATTCAAATAAAGTCTTATATTCTCCTTCCCCATTATCATAATCTAAAGTAGCAGAAGGTAAAGTTTGATATCCAGGATAATCCATATTCCAATCACAACCTGCATAAGACCAATCATCTTTAAGATACCATTGTCTATCAAGGTCCTCTAATTCTTTTCTCTTATCCTCAAGGGCATAGGTAGAACCATCTTGATTAACATCAAAGAAGTATTCCTCAAAGAAACTTCTTCTCATAAGAATCCTTAATCGAAAAGCTATTATCCCTCCACCATTCATAAGGCTCGATAATAGGTTCCCTATATTAATACTATCTACCAACCAATTCCTATCACTCTGAGGAGATATCACAGGGTAGTGATCTAAAGGAGCAAACTTCTTTTTACCTTGTCCTACCTGGATGCCAGATACATTCATAGTAGGGAAGAAGATCATGCCAGGATCCTGAATAATCATTACTCTTCTCTCTACTCCATTACTTGTTCGGATATTGAGGCTCTCAGACCTTTCATCTAGAGACACATTTTCCTTAACATTGATAACTACTTGAGCATTACCTTCCCCTTCACTTGGAGATACACTTAAAAAACTTTTATTCATACACTTTACATATTAAAGGTTTATATGGGGTTATAGTATAACCCCATATACTTCACACAAAGAAGCCAGAGACCTAATATCCCTGGCTTCTACTCCCTTATAAAAGAGTATCTAATATCTCCTTAATCCTATCCTTCCCTAAGATCCTCTTACCATTCTTTCTCTCATAAAAGAAAACATAATACTTCTGAAGTTCTATCATCCAAGTTCTACTCCCTCCCTCCAATAGTAGTTCTATTCTCATCATATCTCCGGGATCAATCCACATCTGATACCAAACTCTATTACCCTCAGAACATCTTAGGATTCTCTTTTCACTATCATCTCTAATTCTTTTTACTGTTACCATGTTTATATAATTTTTCTCTAGAACCAGTAAATATCAAATCTCTGTGTACATAATCGGAATAATTCAACCTCTTCATCTTCATAGCATAATCCTATGGTAGCATAAAAATCTTCTCCATAGTAAGATCCATCTGTTGCTGCAATATAATATTCAATCCCCTTTATAGTAATTTGATTAAAGCTTACACCCCTACCAGTTAGAGATTGATCTATTAGAGCATCTTGAATATACATCGCAGGGTTTCCATACTCCCCAGGAGGTAATAATTCATCTACTATATCCTTCCTGATTAGGAGTTGGAAATATGGTATAACCTCAAACTTTTCTTCATTTGTATTAGATACTTTCAGTTCAGTAGTTGGTATACCTTCGGAATCCCAAGTAGTTTTTGAAAAGGTAATATCTATAGGATATCCAGTACTTGAGGGGAAGATATTTCTAGGTACTACTCCAATATTAGCCATAAAAGGTACACCATCCTGGATTATTCTTACTTTAGCTTCTTTCCATGTTGAGGATCAGATCCTCAACATTTCTTCTCGATCTTCTAGAGAGATGTTAGCTTTTGCATTTATTGTTACTTCTTGATTTCCATTTCCACTCTCTGGAGTGATGTTTAAAAAGTTCTTTTCCATACTCTAAATGATTTTTAAGTTACATATAAGAATAGTTCTTTCCTATTATACAGAGTTAGGTGATTATAAAGGGAGATCTTGAGATCTCCCTTTATACCTTAAAGAACTCTAAAATCCTAAAAATATGAAAAAAGAATTTATTACAGTTAGCCCAGAATCTGGGCAAGGAGATGCGTCAGTTACTATAACGGCAGATTCCAACCCATTTGCAAATGATAGGTCCACTAACCTATTAGTAAGAACTGCAGGAGATAAATCCCAAGAGGTAAGAATAATCCAAGAGAGTACCCCTTTTTATATGGCCTCCCTGATAAAATTTTCTGGTTACCCAAAGAATTTAGGTACTTTGGACTTTATTCCTTATTTTCGGTTTGTAAATGTAGGTACTAATGATGATGGTTCCAATTATCCTATCTATCATTGTAAAATTAAGATGAATAGCAACTATGACTTCAGTTCAGATATTAAATATTTTCTGATGTGTACTTTTAGAGAAGATTTGTTAGAGGGTTATGAACTTGAATTAGAAACACCAAGTGAATCTAGGTATCTCACACTTAAAAGTTCAGTTAATGGATTAGGTCTTAAAAATTACGAAGGAGAAATATTCTTAAGTAATGGTACTGGTATAGTAGATGAGGTATCTCTAAGATTGACTAATAAGAATGACGCCTATGATTATAGGACCATATATCAGATAGTTTTTAACTAAGAAAGATCCCGGACCCTTAGAGAAGGTAATCCGGGATCTTTCTTAACGGATCAATCTATCTTTCTTATGTATGAATGAAACATTATATTATAGTTCTTTTTCTTTTTCTTCGGTTTCTTTATCCTCTGGGATTCCCCAATGGCAGGGAAATTTAGATTACCCAATTTCTCCGAGGATAATCTCATTTCTGTAATTTCTCTTTTCATACCTATATAATTAAAGGGTTTATAACCTACTACTTTTAGTATGGCTACAAAAAAAAAGAGAAGCTTAAAGCTTCTCTTTTAAATTACGAATAATGCAATTACCCAGAATACTAAGGCAAATGTAAGGCCTATTTTATTCTTTTCCCAGAATTTGCCTTGATTAAAGTAGCAACCCAGATAAATTAGAGGAAAGCATAATACCCCAAATATGATTATAACTGGGAATAGAACCAAGAACAATATGTATAATATAAGTTCTTGAGTACTGGCAGACCAACCTCTATAGTTGTTGTTTGAATCGAAGTAGTGTCTCATAATCTCAAGTGTTTTAAGTATCGGATTAAACAATATACTGGAAACAAAGGCAAAACTAACCAGATACTGATGAAAGTAATGAATTCGTTTAAACCCAAGTATCTCTTACAAAGCTTAGTAAGAATCACTGCTGGCAAAAAACAAAAGGCATATATAGTATAAATGATTACCCACATTATTTTTCTTCGATTAAATTGATTACCTTAGATAATTTGCCTTGAACCTTCTCTAATTTAGAGATTTCCCATCCCTTAATATCTTCTCCATAAGAGGATAATTTCTCGATAGAACGTTTGATAGAGAAATATGCCTTGAACCTTTTGAATTTTTCCTCATTCTCTGGGTTAATAGGTAAAGCAAATCCTTGAAGATTATTGCCTACTCTTTTATAAACTCCATCCAGATTAGGCAATCGAGTTACCTTTACCTTATTACTCAGAGTAGCAACTCCCTCTTTTTTATCTACTGAAACTACTTCTACTTCTTCCATCAGTGTAGGATTCTCTGAATTTGAGTAGATTACCCTTGTTCCTTCTTTTAATTTTTCTTTCATAATTCGTTTAATTAATTTCTTTATGCAAATATACTAAATTTATTTGATTATTAAAAATTATCTATTTTATTTCTAATAAATTCATAGGCATTGCCTTGGTAATCTTCTAGCATTTTGTATTCCTGTGGAGATAAGAATACTCCGTTTACTTTAAAAAGTTTTCTTAGATGCTCCGGAATAGTGCCCTGGTGGGTGATTTTATTATATCTGATAATATAAACTTGCTTAGTTTTTCTATCGATAACTCCCAGAGTGTTGATTGGTTGGAGTTTAGTTTGATAAATTCCCCCAAAAGCAGAAGGTACCATTAGAATACTTCCAGGTACTGTAGTTACCCAGTGAGAATAATCAGGAGTGATTATAGCAATTTTATTCTCTTTTTCAAGGTTTTTATCATAATCTAAACGTTTAAACCAAAAAGCACATTGATAACAAACATCCTGGGCTTTCATAAGCTTTGGGATCTCCCTATTCAAGTCAAAATCCTCTAAATTAATGGGTTTACCACATATTTGGCATCGATTTGTCTTATTCATATTGCATTATTTATAAATTATATGAGATAATAGAACACAAAGAACTTAGAAAATAGGGATATGAGCAATACTGTTCAATGTTTATTGAACTTAAAACACTAAAGTTATGAAAGATAAATTAACGAATGAGATGATTAAAGACCTGGCTAACCGATTGGGTATAGAACCAGCTCTCTTAAAGGCAGTACAATTAGTAGAAGCAGCTGGTAGAGATGGATTTTTAGATGACGGTAGACCTCAAATCCTTTTTGAGGGACATATTATGTACAAGGAATTTCACAAAAAGTTCCCTGATAGAGATTTAGCTTATCTTTGTAAGAAATTTTCTACAGTATTTTACCCAAAATGGGATAAATCTAAGTACTTTGGAGGCTTAGGAGAGTACAAAAGACTCGAATTAGCTAAGGAAATTGATGAAGAATGTGCTTTAAAAGCCACTAGTTGGGGAATGTTTCAGATTTGTGGCTTCAATCACAACCTCTGTGGGTGTAAAGATGTCTTCGAGTTTGTTCATAAAATGTCAGAATCTCATGAAAAACAGCTAGAATTAATGTATTATTTCATGAATAACTCGGGTTGTTTGAAAGAACTCAAGGAAAAAGACTGGGCAGGATTTGCCAAAAAATATAATGGCCCTGGATATGCCCAGAATGCTTACGATCAGAAATTAAGAAATGCTTACGAAAACTTCAAAAATAAGTTATGAAAAGATGTCACTTCAATAATTGGTTAGCAAAGTTGATTTTAGCCAAAAATTATACAGCAATTACCCTATTCTTCAATTCATTCTTTAAGTATGATGAAGAAGTATATGAATGGGATAATATAAATCACGAGTGTATTCATCAGGTACAACAGATAGAATGCTTTATTCTGGGATTGATTATTGGTATCATAGTAGCTGGTTTAGGAGCTCCCTGGTGGATTATTCCTATAATTGCTTTTGGATTCTTCTACCTATGGTATGGAATCGAATATCTGATAATTTTGGCTTTTGCTGGTTGGGATAAACAGAATGATCGATATCATGATGTAAGTTTCGAAGAAGAAGCTCATTCGAATGATACCAAATGGGATTATCTTAAAGAGAGATTACCATTCTCATGGATATCCTATGTAAAACTGAGAAGCTATAAGAAATGAAAAAATTAAAAGTATTGGGGGTGTCTGCTGGTGCAGGCATCCTTTTGTTTCCTTTTAGAAAGAGTTTGATAGCTAATATAGAAACTCGAGGAGTATTTTATACTAAAGGCTTAGAGCAATGGAAATTGAACTTTGGAGATATACCCTATTACAAGGATCCCGTGTTCCCAGAATGTAAGCCAGACATAATCCTATCTAGCCCAGACTGTGGCTCAGCATCCATCATGAGGCTATCAAAAGTAAAAGAGCTGGGCAATCCCCAAAATAATAAATCTCTTAACCTTGTGATTGATGCAATCATTTATTATAAGCCAAAAATATTCCTAATCGAAAACCTTCCCAGATTATTATCCCTTATGCCAAAGGATTTCTTCGAAAGTACCTTCAAGGATTATAAATTAATTTTCCATGAAAGGTCCGTTTCGGACTATGGGAACTCTCAAGTTTCAAGGAAAAGGCTTCTGATAATTGGGGTTCATAAAAGGCATAGTAAGAAATACTTGAATGCTTTTAATGAAGTATTCCAAGTAAAAACTCCAACAATTACTAGAAATCTACTTAACGATTACCAGAATCCATTGAATTATAACATTCCCATTGAAAAGACTTTGGCGATGTATGATTATCGGAAGCTTCCTGAAAAGAAGAACCTAACCGTTAGAAAGATTCAGTTATTGTGGAATAATGACTTCAAGAATGAAAAGAAATGGCCCATAAAGACTGCTAAGATGAGTACTCTCCCAGGAGTGTATAGATTAGAATTAGATAAAGCCCCTCTAACTTTAAGACCTGCCGATAGACAATTCCGACCAGATGGTTATCCTCTTGGGATTTTGGATTTCAAGGCAATCATGGGATTTCCTAAATCCTATAAAATTTTCATGGATGAAGGCAATTACCTTTACTGGCTTAACAAGGCAAGGTATACAATTGCCAAAGGGGCAGTTGGAGAAATTGGGGTTTGGTTTAAAAGGTGCATTAGAAACGCCTCCGATAAGTAGTCTATTAGATTATATATATATAACTTTTAATACCATAATTATAATATGAAAACTTTACCAAGATTACCTGAGGATTTTATTAAAAACCTGCCTGGTTCTAAAGTGAAATTAATATATAAATTAATGAAGTTAGAATCAGAAGTACTAGCTGAAGAAGCTAAACTTAGTAGTGCTTTAGCTTCTTACTACTGGAGTTTGAACCCAAATTTAAAATCGACTTCAAAAAGCCGATTTTTATTGCCTAAAATGTTAAAAGCATTCGAAGCTAAGAAGAGGGAATATTTAAATTTACTAGATACTTGCGCCTCCCAAATAGATGGCTGGTATGAAGCTATTTCACCAAAGTTGGTTGAAAAGAAACCAAGTAAGGTCCTAATATTAGGAGAAAATATTACTAGAAAGCATGCTAGGAGCTTAAAGACTAAGAGAACTAAGGTAAGTTGATGATTTGATTAAATGTTAAAGATCCTTAAAAGTGTCAAAAAGTACTAGAAGGGAAAAACTTCCTCCCTTTCAGGAATTCCTTCTTAAAAACCTTCTATACAATTAACCTCAATAGGTAGGTATCAATAATAATCATTATTCATTCTACCTACATTGGTTGATTCCATCAACCAATGTAATCAATGGTTGTATACAACCATTGATTGGAAGTATATATATTCTTGTATTTTATTCTTCTTTTTTTAGGAGGTTTTTTTTCTTCTTATGTACTGGGTTTATTAAGATTATGTTAGTTTATGAAGAAAGCAAAAAATATCGCTACGTTAATACTAATAGGATTTACTATTTACCTTTGCTTCAGGAATTATAAACTTTCTCGAGAGGTTAATTCTCTGGAACAAGCGGTCAATGAAATCCCAGATACAGTTTACATCAAGAAACCCTTTAAACCTGAAAAAAAGTTTTCAGAGGAAAAAGAACCAGATAGAATCTTAGTTTACGATAAGAAGAAGTCAGACTCTCTTCCTGATAATTCCATAAGACAGCCTCTAATTAGTAAGCAAGATTCTCTGGTTCAATTGGTTTTAAAGAGGAATAAATTGAACTTAAGTCTACTCAATAAAGAATCCAATACTTATTCAACTAGATCATTCCAAATCGATCTAGATAAGTACATTTATAACTGGTATGAAGGTCAATTGACCCAGAAAAAGATAAAGAGGTTTTCACTTAATCCTTACATCTATGGCAAATACAGACCTTTCAACAATCTGTTAGACATGGGTACTGGAATTGAGTTCAAGACTAACCGATTTAATTACAAACTCGGAATCAATGCTTTCTACTACCCGAAATTTCAATCGGGAATAGGTACTGATTTAGAGTTATCAGTTCAATATAAATTTTGATATGGCAAAAAAGATTATAACAGAAAATACAAACCTTACAAGAGAGGAATTAGAGATACTGGCTAAAGTTCCTAATGATGTATTTCTCTTTAGTCTCTTTTGTTATGTGATACACCCAGTAAGAGGAAAGGTAAGATTCGAACTATACCCTTACCAGAAATCGGTACTATACCAGTTCATAAAAGAGAGATTCAACATTTTGCTAAAGTTTCGTCAGGCTGGTATTACAGAACTTATTTCTATGTACTGCCTTTGGTTAGCGATGTACCATCCTAATAAGAAGATAAACATTATCTCTATTAAGGATACAACGGCAAAAAAGGTACTTAAGAAAATTAAGTTCATGTATAAGAATCTTCCCTGGTATCTTCAAACCCCGATTATAAACGGTAGAGCTGGAGAATTTGGATCTGCTTCTATGATAGAATTTGACAATGGTTCTTTCATAGAATCTATTCCTACATCTTCAGAAGCCGGTCGTTCGGAATCCCTTTCTCTTCTGGTTATTGATGAGGCAGCAATAGTAAGATGGGCAGCTCAAATCTGGGCCGCGGCCTTCCCAACTTTATCCTGTTTATCAGGGAGTTACAAAATCTTTTACAAAAAATCTATAAAATTACCCAGAACTAAAAATAAATATGGTTCTGAGATAGGAACTATCCGTATGGATGAGATAGGTCCTAAAAAGAAAGGCGTAAAAGATTTATATGATTCTAATCTTTATACTCTTACACACACTGGAGAGTGGAAGAGAATCCTATGGTCCCAAAATAAGGGCAAATTAAAAACCATATTATTAAGAGATTCTAAAGGAGTAGAAATTGAATGTACTCCAAGACATAGATTCCTTACTATTCATGGTTGGAAAAAAGCTTCAGAGATTCTATCAGAGAATCTTGATATTATTCAAATTGATTTAGGCATAGAGAAGTTAATAAATCCTCCTGTTACCAACCCACCTAAATTAGAGAAGATAAAACCCATTATGGGTTTTCCAAGATTTTTTGTAACTAACTTAGGTAGAGTATTAAGGAAAAATTCTAAGGGTGGATTCGAAGAAGTAAAACAGCATATAAATAAAAGATTCTATTATGATGTTGGGTTAACCAAAGATGGTAAAACCTATACTAAAAAAGTGTCTAGATTAGTAGCCCAAGCTTTTATAGGCCCAATCCCAGAAGGCTATTTTGTAGATCATATAGATTGTAATAAAGAGCATAACTATGTAACTAACTTACAGATAATAACCAATTCTGAGAATGTAAAAAGAGGTAGAGATTTTTCTATTGGAGCTACATTATCAAACGTTGTTGGTAAAATTAACCCAGTAACTCATGGATTAATATTAGCTTTAAGGGAAGAGTATAAAGATAAATCTCATGCTTATCTATCGAGTATTTTGAAATCAAAATATGGTTTAGATATTTCTAGAAGAACTTTAACTAATATTCTGAATAGAACTCCTGTTTATTTATCTAAACTGACTTTGATAGAAGAAAAAGAATCTACCATATATGATGTTCATGTTGAGGATAATCATAGTTATATTACTACCAATGGATACATCAATCATAATACTGGTGGATCTGCTATCGTAAACTCTACACCTTATGGCGTAGGGAACTTTTATCATTCTACTTGGGTAGATGCTATTGCAGGAGGTAACCCCTTTAATCCTATTCGATTATATTGGCAAATGCACCCAGAACGAGATGAAAACTGGTATAAGCAAATGGCTTCTGCTCTTGGTCCAAAGAGAACTGCTCAAGAAATAGATGGTGACTTCTTATCATCAGGAAATACAGTCTTCGATTTAGCTGATATTAAGGCTATCGAAGACTGCCTTAGTGATTATCCAGTTATTAAGAAAAGGTTTAATGGTCAGTATAGGCAATATCTCGAACCTCAGCCAGATAAAGAATATTTTATTGGAGCAGACGTTTCAACTGGTAGAGCTTCTGACTACTCTGCTTTTACTTGTATGGATAAACAAGGAGAAGAACAAGCAGTGTATAAGGGTAGGATGCCTCTAGATAAGTATACCAGGTTACTCGGAGATACCGGTCAATTATATAATTGGGCAACTCTTGCTCCAGAATCCAATGATGTTGGTATGGCTGTAACCGCTAAGCTTCAAGATGAAGGCTATCCAAAATTGTATTACTATCAAAAGATGCTCAAGAAAAAAGGTAAGAGTAGACCTGAGGTAGATAAATCTCCCGGATGGTTAACTACTCAAAAGAATCGTTCAGTAATCATTGAGAACCTTGAACAGGATATTCGAGAAGAGAATGCTATCATAAAGGATCCATTCTTTGTTCAAGAAGCTTATACCTTTATCTATGATGGTTTAGGTAGACCAGTAGCAATGGGTAAGCATAGGGCAAATAATTCAGCAGTAGACATTGACCTTGAAGGTGATGTATACTCTGATGACTCTATTTTCGGAAAAGCAATATGCAATCATATACGAAAAGGAAAGACTAACATAATTGTACAACCAAAATGAAAAAGATTAGTTTCAAATGGCCATTTGGGAAGAAAGATCCTCCCACTATGCCACAGGCTGAAGGCAATAAAAAACCTAACCAGGTTTCTTCAGTATCTCCCGGTAGAGTATCGGTTCCAGAAGATTCTAATTTTATTTCTTCCCTAAAAGGACTTACTTATATGGTAAGTCCTTCTTTCCGTACAGAGATAATACCTTTCATTCGAGATTTATATAAGGTAAATCCAGATGTGGGCATTGCTCTTCAGGATATGTTTAAGTTGTCTAATACCGGTCACTTAATTACATTCCCTAATAATACGGATGAGGAAGCAAGTAAGATGAGAGAACATCTAAAGAATGCTACCAAAAAATGGTCAACGTATTCTGCTGGGATTGATGGGTTAGTAAACAAAATGATAGTTCAACTCTTAGTTAGTGGAGCTATTTCTATTGAATGTGTTCCAGATGATAAACTAGAAGGATTAGCAACTATCCTATTCCTAAGACCAGAGAATATAATATTCAAAAGGGAAAATAATGGAGTTTACCAACCTTACCAAAAGAATGTAGCTTTCACCAATAATCGAAGAGAAGATTACATAAAGCTAAATACAGAAACCTATATTTATTCCGGTATGTTTAATGATACTGATGAGCCTTATGGGATTCCCCCCTTTATGACTTCTCTTGATTCATTAAAAACCCAACATGATATGAAGATTAATTTCAAGCATATCATGGAAGTTGCTGGTATGATTGGTTTTCTTGAAGCTAAGATGGCAAAACCTGATCAGATGGCAAGTGAATCTGCATCAGCTTATGAAAACCGATTAAATCGAATACTTGTAAACCTTAAGAAGAATCTTCGAGAGGGGTTAAAGGATGGTATAGTTACTGGTTACATCGATGATCATGAATTCAAGCTTAACTCTACTACCAAGGAATTGGGTAATATAGAGAAGCCTTGGAATATGAACCAACAATCAGTAGCTAATGGTTTAGGAGTTAATGGTTCTATCATTGGGGTATCATCTACTACTGGTGAAGGTGCAACTGGCATAATGTTATCTAAGATGATTAGCCAGTTAAAGAATATCCAAATGATTGTAGCTTACGTATTGGATAGAATTTATTCTCTAGAACTGCGCCTGGCAGGTTTTAATAATAAGGGAATAAAGATTGATTGGGGAACTTCTACCGTTTCTGATGAAGTTAAAATCCAACAGGGTCTCCAATATAAGATACAGAACCTTGACTTATTATATAAGGCAGGTATCATTAGCCAAGATCAATATGCTTGGGCAATGGGTTATGATTCACCAGATGAAAAAGAACCAAGAGTTCCTTTAGAAGATCAGGATGGTAATATTGATCCCCAAGAGGGTACTAAAAAGAAACAAAGGCAGGCTGACAAAAACCAATCTGCTCGTAGATCAAGAGATAAAAATAACCCGGCTCCTTCTCGAGGAGACCAAAATACTAAAGCAAGATGAGTAAATTTACAAAGAAAAACAAAGAGCATCTTGATTCTATGGTGATAGGTCAAGGCCATACTATTATGGCTGGGTATATACCAGAGGCAGTGGGAGCCCAGGCTTTCTCCGAGAATTATTATAAATGGAAAATTCCTACACCGGATTCCATTGCTCAATTTGGATTTTGGGGAGGTGATATAGATTATAATACCTATTATCCCAACCTTGATAAATCAGAATTAACTCCAAAGGATGAAGAGTTTATCGAACCGATGTTCCGATTGCTTTCAGAAACTATCGTATCGAAGAATTGGAATCCTACAGACTTCAGTCAGAATGGAGTACTAAAGGCTTCTATGAAGATGTTGCTTGGGCAAACAATTAATTGTGATCATGAAACCAATATAGGTAATGCAATTGGTGCTGTATCACAAGTAATGTGGCAAGAGGCTTATAAGGATGGTAGCTTTACTATACCGGCTGGTATCAATGGTATTCTGAAGATCGATGGTAAGGCAAACCCGAGAATTGCTAGAGGAATCCTCATGGAACCACCTTCAATTCACAGTAATTCTGTTACGGTACAATTCAAGTGGGATAAATCTCATCCTCAAATGGAGGATAATGAATTCTATCAGAAACTTGGTACTTATGATTCTAAGGGAGTTATGGTACGTAGAATAGTTACTGAAATTGTTCGTTATCTTGAGACTTCATTGGTTTCACATGGAGCTGATTCATTTGCCCAGAAAATTGGTTCTGATGGTAAAATTATTAACCCAACTTTTGCTAAAAGAACTTGGGCATCCTATGAAGAATACCGAGATGATAAATCGAAGAGATATTTCTTTGCCGATTACAAATCAGACATGAGTATGTTTCAGGAAAATAACGATACTCAGGGTTCTTTTAATGATAACCAAGAAAACCAAAACAATAAAAATAATGGTATGAACAAAGAATTAAGAGAATTTCTTGAAAGCCTTTTTGGGGATAATATGCTTACCCTTGAAGAAGGTAAAGAGATGGATCAGGAGAATGTGATTGCCTGTATCCAGAACTTGGTATCATCCAAAAACACTTTGCAAGCTTCTGTTGATAGTCTCAATACAGAGAAGACTTCTCTCACTGAGCAGATCAATAAATTAAATACAGAAGTGGCAAATCTGACGGAAATGGCAACTGTAGGAAAGAATCATATTGCTTCTCTCCGAGAAACTGCCGTAGAAACCTACAGAAAGTTAATGGGTGATAAGGTAGATGAAACTATCGTAACTATGCTCAATTCTGAAACTACTGGTATCAATACTTTGGTATCACTTACCAAAGACTACCAGGCAAGATTGGAAGAGAAGTTCCCGATGGTTTGCTCAAAATGTGGTTCACATGATGTTAACCGTGCTTCTTCAGTTTCTGAAGGTGAAGAGGGTAAACACCAAGAGGATACTGCTTCTAATAAGGAAAATTCTACAGACCAAGTTTTCGAGAGTCTGTACAAACAAAAGTTATCACATAAAAAATAAAGGTTATGGAAAAGACTAACATTGTAAACATGGACCAGCCGATGACTCTCTTTGGTTCTAAGACTCCGAAGACTGTAATCTACAAATCCGAATCACATAAGCTTCACCAAGCTTTCACAGTAAAGCAGGGAGAAACAATTGTACAGGGAGTTCCTGTATCACTTACTGAAGAAGGCCAAATCAAAGTATATGCCGATGGAGAAGTATTCTTGGGCATTGCAGTAACAGACAACGTTAACCCGGCTTATCAGGGTCAAAGAAATTTCCCCGTTGAGGTAACGGTAATGGTAGAAGGATATGCCCTTTGCAACTGGGTATCAAATGCCGAAGTTAAATGTGGCTATGTTAAACCTTCCGGAGAACTTCTCAACTCTCGCTTCGTAAAGGCAGACCAGTCCGATGCAGAGACTCACTTCATCGCTATTACTCCGGCAGATGAAGCAAATGAACTTATCCAAGTACTCATCCGCTAAATTCAAAGCAAAGATATGGAAAAACAAGATTTATCAAAACTGACACAGAAGGATTTCATTAATGAATTGCCTTCAATGGTATCTCTGATGGATTCTTACCGTTCTGGTAGTAACAACAGAAAGCCAATCGAAATTACCCTCGGAGAAGTAGCAGAGGGCAAATGGGGTATTTCCCAAGATGAACTCTTCGAAAAGATCGGTATCAATCCTCATGTTGATACAATGGAGAACATCTTCACTATGCCTCAGCAGAATATTCGTTGGATTGTTCCGGAAATCATTCGTCAGGCAATTACTCTGGGTATGCGCCAAGCACCTTTCTATCCTGAGATCATTGCTTCTGACCAATCAATCAATGGTCTGTCTGCTATCATGCCGATGATCAACATGTCAGATGCTGCACCTGCAAAGGTAAACGAGGCTGAAACTATTCCTTTGGGAGAAGTAAGCTTCGGACAGAAGTCAGTATCTCTGTTCAAGATCGGTAAGGGCTTTAAGATGACCGATGAAGTTAAGAACTACGTTTCTATCGATGTTCTGGGCATTTATCTCCGTGACTTTGGTATCCAGTTGGGCTATGCTATGGATACCTTGGCAATGGACGTAGTAATTAACGGTAACAAACCCGATGGTTCAGAATCTGCTCCGATTATCGGTGTATATGAAACTGCCCAAGGAATTACTTACAAAGACTTGCTTCATATTTGGGTTCGTGCTGCTCGTATGGGCCGTAACTTCCAAACTATGATTGGTGGTGAAGACCAGGCAATCGAATTGCTGAACTTGCCGGAATTCAAAGATCGTCACTCTGGTACAACTCAGGCTACTTTGAATGTGAAGTCTCCGGTTCCCAGTAGTGCTAACTTCTACATCCACCCGGGAACACCTAACCAGCAGTTATTGCTGATTGATACTTCTGCTGCCCTGATTAAGCTTACAGCTCGTCAGTTGATGTTGGAATCAGAAAGAATCGTTTCTAACCAAACTGAAGCAGTATATGCAAGCTTGACTACTGGCTTCTCTAAGATGTATCAAGATGCTGCTCTCTTGCTGGCTGCAGATAAGAAGTTCACTGAATTCGGATTCCCCGATTTCATGAATGTGGATCCTTATCTCTTGGTAAACCTTGAGTAATACTGGTTTTCTTCATTTCCAAGTTTTTGTTTTTAGGGGTAGTCTTTATGGGCTACCCTAACTTTTTATAACACTAAAAAATCTTACAACAATGGCTAAAACATTTACAGTTACGGTTGGTTCAAGAGCTTATAGCTTTCATGATCAATCTACAGGAATCACTATCTCAAGAGGGGAGGCTAAAGAATTAACTCCTCGTCAATTCAATTCAAAGAAAATCCAATTGGCTTTGGCTTCTGGCCATCTTACTTTGGTAGTAGATAAAAACTCTCAGGTTTCAAAGTATACCGATGAGCAAATTGAAAAGATGGTAAAGAAACTCCAGGCTCAGATTGGTAAGGGTATGACCGTAGAAAAGATTGCTAAGGGTTATTCCTTAGAGGAAGTAAAACTCATGGCAAAGAAATATGGTTTTGAGATCGAAACCACGGATACTGCTGAATCCCTGATTCAGGCCATCATTGAGGATTCAGAGAATCCCAAAGAAGAGTAATCGCTCACTAAAACATTATAAGAGTTATGAAAAAGTTTATATTCATGTTCATGGCTTTGTTAACCTTAGCCATACCGGCATTAGCTGCTGAGGATATTGGAATTGCTCCAGCTTCCGAAGTAGTTATAGATGTTGGCTCATTCACTGGAATAGTAGCTTTAGTATCTATGATCGCTACTCAGATCTTAAAGGTAATCCCAGCTATTAAGGAAAACAAACTGGCAAAGATCGGTATATCAGTTGCCGTCGGTATTATAGTTTGCATGGTATGCTGGGTATTACAGGTATCACCTATATTAATTAGCATGAAATGGTGGGTAGCTCTATTATATGGCTTAGCTGCCGGATTAAGTGCTTGCGGATTCTATGATATCATTAAAGCTATCTATAATACGATTATAAAACCAGATAAATCCAATTAGGTATGGGCAAACTAGACTTCGTTTATACTACGTCAGGTCTAGAAGCTTCATTCCGAGTAATATCCAAAGTCCCAGTTAAGGCCATACTTGATTGGGACTTTGGTGATGATAAGGGAGAGGTTTTCAATGGTAAAAGGCATGAATCCTATTCTTATGAGGAATCAGGTTTTTATACTGTTACCCTGACCGTTTCAGATTCCAGTGGTTTGAATGAAACTATTCAAAAAACCATTGTCATTTGTGATTATGCCCATACTACTCTTCCTGATAGTATCTATAATCTCATTGACAATTACCTTCCAAAAGAAATCGCTGAAGAACTAACTCAAGAAGAGAAAGCTCTTTTCATTCAAAAATGGCAATTGTATATTGGTCCTCTAGTAACACATCTAATTCCACCAGATAAGTATAAAGACGAGTTATGGTATGAGGCACTAGAAAATCAGCTGATTATGGAATTAGCGGTATTCGATTATCTTCAAGTCCAATTACTTAAACTTTTAACCAACACTGGAGAATCACTTAGTGAAATCACTAAGCCTGGTGGTAATGATTCTGAAGATGGTGGAGCTAGAGGAGATAGGGTTAAACAAATCACTACCGGTCCTACTGAGGTTCAATTCTACGATTCAGTATCTGATAGTATTAGTTCTCTTTGGAAAACATTCTCAAATGCAATGCAACCAGGAGGAGTAATCGATGAACTTCGGAAAAACATTTGTACTCTAGCTGAAAGACTAGAGATATTCTTACCATTCTGTAGACAACCCTATTCACCTGTAGTACCAAGAGTAGTAGATCGAAGAATTGCTACTCAACTGGCAGGTCCTAATCCTACAGCTCCTTTGAATAGAGGTCCATTCAAATTAGTTAAGAAATCCAGATCATGACTAAACCAATCTCTAGATACTTAAACAATAAAACCTGGGATAGATATAAACGTATCATCACAGAGTTTATAGATTTCGATGCAGGAAGGCAAGATATTATATGGGCAAAAAAGGTAAACCAATTCCTTGATCATGCCGAAGATAGTTTACCTTCTTATTATGAAATTCATATTGAAGCCCTTTGTTATTATAACTCTTTTAGGAATTGGCCAATCAATAAGGCAACTGTATCTGGGGAACTGGATGATGAAAACCTTTCGATACTAATTTCTAAATCATATATAGAAAGGCTTGGGTACCTTGATGAACACGGGTACTGGAGATTTAATTGGTCAGAAGATAGGTTCATCATAAATGGGATAGTTTATAAACCAGATGGTGATACTCAGGTAGCTCAAGCAAAAGACGAAGCTCTGGTCTTCTTGGTTATTATTAAAAGAGACCGTGACACAGTTGTAAACTTTATAGAACAATAATATGGCACAGTTATTACTGAGATGGACAAAGGTTACTTTCAATAACCAGGAATGGTATGATAGTAATATAATAATCCTAAATGGTAATTCTGGAGTACATCTAGAAGTTGATGGAACAGGGAATTATATATCAGTATTTCAAAGTATGACTGGTATTAATTTCGTAACCCGGCTTCAAGATTACTTTGGACCTGTTTGGGATATGATACTTCCTTTCCCAGGAATAGGCCAGGCAATTAAATTGAGAGTAAATAAGCTACCTACCTTCGGTATCATTAAAGGCGATGTTCAAGATGGAGGAGATGGTGATGCTACTGACAATGCTTTTGCTGGTTCAGAAGGAATCCTATTCTGTGGAAAGGGTGGAGAATATTTCTTAGGGAAACCTAAGGCAGTTGGTTAATTATTTAAAACCCTATACCTATGTATACAAGTAAGTATTATACTGTTGAAGAAATCGATGAGAGACTTAAACAGGGTTATCTCAATGATGCCACTGAACAAGGCTTTGTCGGTACTATGAAAGAGTTCTGGGCTCTCTTTCTTTCGATTGCCAATAAGGTAGATAAGAAAGAAGGCTATGGTTTGTCTCAGGAGGACTTTACCACAGAACTGAAAGATAAATTAAATTCTCTTTCTGGAGAAATCCCAACTAAGGTATCACAGTTAGAGAATGACCTTAAGTTCCAAACTAAAGAGGAAGTAGAAAAGTATATCAGTGACCTTGTAGATGGTGCTGATGGGGCATTGGATACTCTTAAAGAGTTGGCAGATGCCCTGAACAATGATCCCAACTTTGCTACTAACCTTACTAATAAACTCATTGAGATTAGAGATGCCCTTACTGCTGAAGTTAATCGAGCAAAAGCTGCTGAAGCTGCTCTGCAGGAAGGTCTCAATGAAGTAGATGCAAAAATCGAAAAAGCTCTTCAGGGTCTTACTGATACCATTGATAAAACTATCAAGGACATCAAGGATTCAGTCAAGGCTTTAGAACAGAAAGTAGATAAAAATACTGAGGCTATTTCTAATGTAAAAGTAGAGGTAGCTGGCCAATTAGCTGATTTCAAGGTAGAAGTTCATAAGGAAATCGATCTTGAAAAAGAGAGAGCTATTACTGCTGAGAATGCTTTGCAAAGAGAAATAGATAGCCTGAAAAATGGCTCATCTAATGACAAGGCAGAATTAGAACAAAAGATTCAGCAAGAGGCTACAGAACGAGCTCGTGCTGATGAAACTTTGCAACAGAACATAGACAATGAAGCTAAAGCCCGTGAACTCTCTGAAGAGGAAATCAAAAAAGCTCATCAGAAAGATATTGAGCGTATTGATGGTGAAAAGGTAAAATGGGATAAATTTCCTACTTCAGAATTGCCCAATAGAAAGGGTATAGTTCTTGAAAATGGAGATCTTATCTTGGGCAAAGATCTTAATGGGGATACTTTGCCATTAGTTCAATTGAATCATTTGGGTGTAATCGAGGCTGGTTCTCCTAAGGCTCCCTATAACATCAATACACCTCAGGGAGAAAGACCCACTATTCAAGAAGCAGGGCAAACTGGAGAACAAGCATATCACATGGCTTATCAAGAAGATCTGACTCACATTAGCGAAGAGATCGATGAAAAAGTTAAAGCTGAGGCTGATGCCCGAATTGCTGCTGATGAATTATTGGTAAAGAAAGAAGAAGGTAAGGGATTATCCTCTAATGATTTTACTGATGAATTAAAAGCTAAACTAGAAGGAGTAGAGGAATTTGCTAATCGTATCACTAATGTATCTCAGTTAGTAAATGATTCTAAGTTCCAAACCGAAGAGGAGGTAAAAGCTGCAATCGAAAGTATTATCGGTTCTGCTCCTGATGTTCTTGATACTCTTAAGGAAATTGCTGATGCCCTCGGTAATGATCCTAACTTTGCTGCTACTATCACCAAGAAATTGGCTGCTCTTGCAGAACAGATTAACCAAGAGATTGAAGATCGTACAGAAGCTGTATCTCAAGTACAGGGTGATTTAGATACCAAGTATCAAGAGCTTTCTTCTAAGATCACTCTTCAGGGTGAAAATCTTAATAAAGAGATCTCTGATCGAAAAGAGGCTGATGCTGCAATGAAGTCTGAGATAACCAATCTTGGAACTTCTCTTACAGCTTTGGGAACTGAATTGAGACAGATTATTAATCAGAATTACCAGACTCTTCAGCAACAGATTCGTGCTCAGGATGCTCTTATCCAAGAGAATACCCAGGCTATTCAGACTAACTTATCTTTGATCCAGTCTTTACAGACCAAAGTAGATACTAACGTTAGTGATGTAGATAAACTGAAGAAAGATCTTGAAACTGAAGTAGCCAATCGTAAAGCTGCAGATACTGCCTTACAAGAGAAGATTAATACTAATGCTGACGGATTGGCTAAAGAGATTTCTGATCGTAAAGCTGCAGATCTGGTTCTTCAACAGAATATTGATGCAGAATCTCAAGCAAGAACCCAGGCAGATTCCCAAATTAGAACTGATCTCTCTAAGAAGATTGAAGATGAAGCTACTGCAAGAACTCAAGCTGATACCCAATTGTCCCAAAGAATTGATCAAGAGGTAATTGATCGTAAAGCTGAAGATGAAAAATTATCTCAGCGTATCACCGAAGAATCTCAGGGTCATACAGAAGCCATAGAGGATCTACAATCAAAGGTAACTAAGAATACCAAAGATATTACTACTGAGGTTAATCGAGCAACTGCTAAGGAAAATGAGATTGCCCAGAATTTGGCAACCGAAACTCAAAATAGATCAGATGCTGATTCTGCAATGCAGGCCTCTATTAAAAAGGTTGGAGATGATCTTACTAAATTTAAAGCTACTAAAGATCAAGCTAATGGTTTAGCTTCTCTTGATAGTAACGGTAAGATTAAACCCGAACAATTACCCGAGGGAGCTGCCTACAGTGTAATGGGTATAGAGAAGCAGGTAAACCTTCTTTCAGATCGTGATTCAGTACCTGATATGGAAGTTGGTGATAGACTTTATGTCCTTGAGGATAAAAAGATCTATACCAAAACTATTGATGGATGGGATGCTGGAATCGAACCTAAGGAAGATGTAATCTATAACTTCCGTAGAGCTGATGAAGAAGGTCGTACCAATATTACCAAACGATGGGATGGTAAGGATATGACTGTAATCTCAGAAACGGTAGTATTGGGAGAAACTAAGGGAACTGCTTATGAGGGTTCTAAGGGTAAGCTATTGAAAGATAGAATTGATTCTTTGCCCAACAGTGTAGTTTCTGGGGTAACTTTGTATAAACCCAATGCCTTTGAAGAAAACCCAGTTAGAAAAAATAAAGTGGGTATAAATGTGAAACTGTATGAAAAGAGGCCGCAACATGAAGAATGGGAACTTAAAGCTTCTACAGAATATGATATACCAGTTGCTTCTTTAGAGGATGGTGGACATGGTGGACTTATGTCGTATGAGGATAAAGTTCTTCTTCAGAAACTTGCTGCTTCAGTATTCCCATTAACTCTTACAGTAACTGGAGGTGGAGTATATCGGAAGACTACTACTCAAACTGTAACAGTAAACTGGTCACTCAAACAAGGTCCCGATGCAGTTACACCTGATACTTTGAAGATCAACAATGAATCGATAGATGTTTCATTAACTTCTAAACAGTTCCCGGGAATTGCCGTTAATACTACTTTTAGAGTTGAGGCAACTAAGGATGGAGCTACTAAGACTGGTTCTGTTTCAGCAGTATTCGTTAATCCTTCTTATTTCGGAGTAGTAGAAAGTAACTTTACTCCTACTTCCGAAGGTATCCAAGGTTTAAGCAGTGGTGAAATCATTAAGAATAGCAAAACATATAACACTTCGGCATTCAACCAAAATGCTCAGAAGAACTGCTATGCTTATCCTAAAATATTCGGAGCTCTTACTTCTATTACGGATGGTAAGAATGAGTTCATCAATTCTTATACTCGTAGTGAATTGGAAGTAAATGGAGAAATGTATTATGTATATGTTCTTTCTGAAGCTTCTACTGTATCTAATTACTCACTTCAATTCAAATAATTATGGCAGTACAATATATTGATAACCTTTCTTATAAGGGAAAGAAGCCAAATTTTGAAAGAGATCAATTCAAAACTTTGGCTGAGATGAAGGCTTTTTCTGAAGCCGATATTGATGAAGGCCATTCTTCTTACTGTCTTGAAGATGGTAAAAGATACACCTTCAAATCTTCTAACTCAGTAGATTCTACTACTGGTAGATGGAGAGTAGAAAGTAATCCAGGTGGAGGAACTACTGTTCCTCCTAATCCTCAACCAGGCCAAACTTATTTCGATACTAAAGTTAATAAATTAGGTATCTGGAATGGCAATGCTTGGGTAGATTCAATGGGTAATCCTTTGGATTCTAAACGGCAGGGAACTACCGAAGAAAGACCTCAGGGAGTTCAAGTAGGTTATATTTACTATAACACAGAAGAAGAATTCTTTGAAGCTTGGAATGGCAATGCTTGGGTACCCATTACCTACTTGGTAACTTCAGTAAATCAAATCACATTCAGTTCAGATGGTGGAGATATGCCTTTTGAGGTATTCTCTAATGCCAAATGGACTGCTAAATAACTTATTCTATAACCTCAAAAAAAAAACAAATGGACAGAGAAAAATTGAGAGAGGCTAGAGCCATTGCAGGATGGGCTCACCTTGACAAGAAAAGCGGTACTGGTAACGGTACTGTACAAGTAACCGTAGATGCTTATTTGGGTCGTAATTCTCGTAACACCAGTGTTCAGGTTGCTACCAACGGTGGTGTAAGCAAAAACGTTTCTGTAGTACAGAATGGTAAAGCAATTTACATCACCAAGGAATCAGATCCTAATGTGGAAGCTGCTGCTACTACTGCTACTGTAAAGTTTAAAACTAACGTAGAGAAGTTTAAACTTGAAATCGGTAACAGCGGTACGGTTGGTTCAGTAAAAGTAAACAACGTAGATGTTCCAGAAGCTGGTGGTATTTATACTCCGGCTGGTGACCCGGGAGCTAGCCGTGAATACACAGTAACTGTAGTTGTGAACTTTGCTGCCAACGGTTCTATTCAGAACAAACAGTACACAGTTAAGGCAAGTGATTCTGTAAATGCAGAAGTAAGTGCTACTGCTACGATTACTCAATCTGCTGCTGATTCTAACTTGACCGTTAGTCCTGAACAGCTTACCTTCGAAGCTACTGGTGGTGCTAAGACCATTACCATCACTTCTAACGATAGCTGGACTATCGCCTAAAAGTAATCAGGTTAAAAATCAGAGGAGCCTCAATCTTGGGGTTCCTCTTTTAATTTTGTAGGTTATGGAAAAAGATAAGATTATAATGGTAGCTTCAATGGCTCCTTGGATTCATGTAAATAAGTCTAATGGATTTGGCAATGACTCAGTCGAAGTTACTTGTGATGAGAATACTGTAGAGGAAATTCGAACTGGAACTATCACAGTATCTTCAGCTGGAGGTGTAGTAAGAGATATATATATATATAAGTCAAGCTGCTGCTAAAATTACCTATGAATATATACTTGAAGCCGTAGTTTAAAGATATTTTGGGTGGGAATAGAAGTTTAGAGGGGTGCATATAATTAAAGTTATGTGTATCCCTCTTTTAGTTTAAAGTGATCCATTATGGCAACTAAATCAGTTAATCGTACTTTAGGTATTCCCTCTGGAAGATTTGAGATTTACGTAGATAAAGCCCAACAAGCTAGAGCAGAGAAACTTATACAAAGCGTACCCAGCATTCTTACTAAATCCTATGAAAATGGAACCAGAAAGTTTGGTGAAAAACTTCTTAGGATAGTGAAAAAATGCTTATCAACTGGCATGCCCCCATCTGGTTCAGGAGTATCTTGGCCACCCCATGCTGCAAGCACTGTAAAAGCTTTGGGAGAACATACACTCTTAAATTGGACTGGGCAATATAAACGATCCGTAAATATCTATCATCAACGTAATAGAACCTATGTGGGTTTACCTAATAATGTAAGGAAAATACGAAAGAAAGGTAAAGAATCCGGAAAAACTCTTAATCAGATTGCTATCCTATTAGAATATGGTAGTAGAGATTCTAACCTTCCTCCTCGTCCTCTTTGGGCTCCTGCATATAAAGCTGCAGGTGGAACTAAAATATTACAAAAGATACTAAGAAATGAAATCAGAAAACAATTAAGGAATCATGGCTTTTAATATCGATAAGACTTCTGGGGTTGGACCTGCCACCATTAACATTCAACCTTCAGAATATAATACCTCTGGTAAAGATATTAACCAAACTATATATGTAGAGATTGGTGGAAAAAGGCAACCTATTAACCTTATCCAGAGAGCTGCTGCATTAAGTTGGAAATATACCTTTACTGTAGAACCTACTTCTACTAGCATTGATCCAGGTGGAGGGTCAGTAAGCTTAAATATTAAATCTACTAAGCAACAGCTAGTAAATGGAAATCCAGTAGGAGAAGAGATACTCTTAAATTACACTGCGATCCATTACTCTGGCAATTCCTTTGTAACTATAGATGGTACTACATTGAGAGCAGAGGCTAATGATAATACGGATAGTAGAATAGAGACTATTCGGTTTACTCAAGCTGAATCTGGGCAAGTTCAAGACGTAGTGATTGAACAAGCTGCAAATGTTCATTACTACTTCTCTGCAGGAGTTCCTTCTACTACAGTAGAATATGATGATACTTCTTATGATCCCAAAATAGAATCTTACAGGATGGTAGGTAATAGAAGAGAGGAAGTTGGATATACTTTGTATTCTGACAGTTCTGATATGAATGCTGGTAGTACTAGTTTCTCATTCTCTAAGAATCCTAACAATGAAGATAGAACTATGAGGGGTAGAGCAGTACAGAATGATACTAATCAAGTTATAAATTTACAAGTTACACAGAAAATGTTACCTATGTGGGTTTTCAGAGGTGTTAATTTTAAGGATTACTATTCTTTTAATGAATCTATTGATAAAGAACATCGAGTTATTATAACTAGTAGATATGATGATTTCTATACTATAGATTTTGAAGTATCCAAAGGTAATAGTATGGCTATGGCTTTAAAAGCCAGTGGTGAAAATGGTAATTGGTCTAAAGCTTTCAGAGTTATTCGGATTTCATGTAGAATGACTAGAACTGGTCAGAGACTTAGATTAGAACCTAAAGGAGTAAGTGGTATAGTTTTAGGTGAATTTGATAGTAATGGTGAATTTAATACCATAGAGAATCTAAGAAATCCTGGATTATCTTCGGATAATTATTATGATTTTGATCACTTAGATAGACCAGAATCAGAAAGGATCTGGAATTTAAGTGGAAGTTTACCAGGAGGGTTCTATGCCTCTACTACTACTATATCTAGTCAATACCGATTCTCATTATCAAATCATCTTCAATAGAGGTTTTATGGTAAATACAGAAGAAATTGTAGAAAGAACTTTCTATATAAGTTTACTACATACGGCTTTAGAGAAAGGATTAACCGTTAATCCTCAAGATTATTTACCAGTATCTCCTGAGAATGAGAAGAAATTCGAAACCGATATAAAAGGTCTAAAGAAATTCATACCCATTTTTGGAATAGGTAATAATCAAGTACGTGGTATAAAAACTTGCCCAAGAATCACTTTGGAATTACAAGGATATTACCCAGGTAATATAGGGGTAGAGAAATTTATAATAGGAGATAAATTAGAAAATGGTAATTACCAAGCATCAGAGTTCCCTTTCGAAACTAAGGACATAACCATTGATGTCCATTTGGTAGCCAATAACCAGCCTGACATGAGATTACTACATAGCCTCATGTATCAAGCTTTGCCTTCAAGGGGATACTTAAAACCCTATTATAATGACCTAGAAGAGTGGTCTTCTGGACGAGTTGGTCCTACTGGTAATCTGTACATAGAGATAGGTAATTATTTCGATCACCAAGATGTAGAACATGGTATATTAGAGAAAGTATATCAATACACTTGTGTAGATGGCCTTCTTGAGGAAAAGCTTCCTGGAGAGGGAGAACTTGTACCTATTACAGATATATCGGTTCTAATCGGCACAATCGAAGAAAAAGAAGAAGGAATGCTCAACTTACATATAGTAAGCTAAACCGAGCGATACTTATCGGTTTTAAATAAACAAGTAACTAACTTTTAAAAACAAGTAATATGCCAACTTCACCTCATGTTGATTTTGTCTTTCAGAACAATAATGTTCTGCAGACTACTCCTATGTTAGGAGTTTCTTGTGTATTGGCTAGAACTACTAAAGGTGTATACGATGACCCCTCAGAAATCATCTCTTCCTATCCTCAATTCCAAAGACAGTTTGGAAAAGAGATAGTACCAGATGGTTCTGTATCAAATATCGAAAAGGCACTTGTAGGTGGTTCAAAGCTGCGTATTATTCGAGTACTTGGTAAAGGTGCCACTAAGGGTGTAGTAAAAGCTACTCGTGAACCTTCCAGAAGATTGAAGCCTGCTTCGGATAAAGAAGAATCTCCAGTAGTAGCTTCATCTATTCCGGATCCAGTTACTCCTCAAACTTTGGTAAAGATTACTTCAGGTTCTACTACTGTAGGATTTGGATTGGTAACTAAAGGTTATGGAGATCCTATTGGTACTGGAGAAACTTTTAGAGTAGGTTTCTATAAACAATTTAATACCATTTATTATGTGATCTACGGAGCTGTAGGAGAAATCTTGGAACAGGGCCCAGTACTCACTTATAAAACTGCAGACTCTCTCAATAATACTTCTTTCGATTACTTGGCTCTCTCGGCATTTGCCAAGAATTCTCAGTATATCGAACCGAAGATGACTGAAACCGTAGAAGGTATTAAATCATGGGAGAATCTGATTCAGTGGTTAACTAATTCTGTAGATGGTAGTAAAAATAAGGTAACTGTTACTATCGGAGAAAAAGAGGTAACTAACGAAGAAGTATCTTTCGATGGTACCATTGGTAATGCAGGTACTACACCGACTGCCGACGAATGGATTGCTTCATTGGAATTCGTAAAGGATTATACCGATGTATACCAACTATTCTGTTCCCATATCTCTCAACATTTGGAACAAGATGCTGAAGTACTTAAGGTACATAAGGCTGCTGCCGATATGGTTAAAGAACTCGAAGAATATACTTATTACATCGAAGTTCCCAAACATCTTACTCACTATACTCAGGGTGATCAGCCAAGAGATAAAAAGAATATAATCTCCTGGGTTGAAACTTGTTTGGGTACAATCGGTAATTCTAAGTATATTGCTTATTTTGGAGGTGGTCTTAAATACTACAATGAAAAGGGTAATCTCCAGGATTCAGATGTAGTAGGGACTGTAGTAGGATTGGGAGATGCTTCTGCTTCTCAATATGGTCCTTGGAAATCCTTTGCAGGTATGAATCGAGGAGTAATCTATGATGCTGTAGGTCCAGTATGCCCGAACTATGGTTCTCCTTCTCGATATGCAGATCTGAACGAATTGGCTCAATCCTATGTTAATATGATGGTAATTAAGGATACTCCAGATGCTGGTAAACAGACTATGCTTTGGCACTTATTTACCTCACAGGTAAAACAGGATTCAGAAAGATTCCTTTCTATAGTTCGATTGAATCTTTATCTCAAGAAGAGCTTAAGACCCATTTTCCAAAAGTATCTTGAAGAACCTAATATTTGGAACACTTGGAATAAGATCTGGCTGGAAATTAAACCTATCTTGGATAACTTGGTAGATGAAGATGCCATGTCAGAATATACTTACATGGGTGATCAGGATGCTTCCTCTTATGATCAGCTTACTGTAAATAATGAAGCAGATGTTCGTCAAGGTAAATACAAAGTGATCCTTAAATATAAGGATATCGTTCCTATGCAGGAAGTTATGATTAACATCGTAATCGATTCTGCCTCTAAATCCATTTCTATTTCAGAAGATTCGTCTAATCAATAAACTCTAAGATATATGGGAGCAAAAGTAAAAAATCCTCGGAAGAAATTCTTATGGAGCATAACCTTCCCTAAGCACCCTATCAATACATATCTGTTCCAAACTTGTACTTTGCCAGATATTGAGATAGAACAGGTAGCTCATGGTGATATTAACAGAGATGTTAAAACTGCTGGTAGAGTTACTATCGGTAATCTGATAGTAGAGAAACTGATGACCACTTCTGGTTCAGATACTTGGCTTCATGATTGGCTTTATTCTTGCCAAGATCACATTGTTGGTGGAGGCTTGGTACCCAGCCAATATTGGGAAACTGTAATAGTAAATGAACTTGCTGAAGATGGAGTATCAGTACTTAACACTCACCTTTTCGAAGAGGTTTGGCCATGTAAAGTAAACGGTCAAGAACTTGACAGAATGGCTTCAGAAAACTCAATTGAATCAATCGAATTCTCTGTTGGTACAGCCGATAAGTACTAATCCTTAGTCATTTTTCTTTGCTAAGATTTTAGGTGGGAGGGGTGGGATTCCTTATGGGTATCTTCACCCCTTTCTTGTTGTTAAACCTTAACATAACTATAATTTTAAGTATAACCAAATAAACAAAAACATTATGGAATTTAGAACCTTTCGATTTGTAGCTCCTTCTGGTTATTTCTATGAAATCAGGGAACAAAACGGAGCAGATGAAGACATTCTTAGTAATCCCGTAGATGCTAGAACTTTAATGAACCTTACCAAGTTTATTTCGGCAATCGTAGTAAAAACTGATTTTACTGCTAAGGGAAAACTAAGCATTGAAGATGCACTTGCTCTTCCTGTTAATGATAGGTATGCCATTATTATTCAATCCCGTATATTCTCTTTGGGAGAAGAAGTTTCTTTTGAATTCGATTGGGGTAAAGAATTTGGGGGTAAGGTAATGTATGGCCAAGATCTTCATGAACTTCTGTTCGATGATTACTCAGTATCCCCCTCCGAAGAAGAAGTTGAGAAAAAACCTGAAGCCATCCCCTACTATCCGATGGGTAAGAAATTAAGAGATCATCAGATCTTTACTTCTTCAGGCAAAGAGTTATTATTCGATTGCATGACTGGAGAAAGTGAAAAGGAATCTATTCAAGTAGAACAAACTAGAAATACTCCTCTTATTCATCGAAATCTTCGATTGAAAGTAGATGATAAATATGAGAAAGTACTTAATTTCTCTTTGTTCTCTCCAAGGGATATGCAGGAAATCAGAAGAGAGGTATTTGCTATAGACCCAATCTTCCAGGGTAATACTGAAATCGAAAATCCGAAAACCGGTCAAACTGCGAAATACTTTATATTCGGAGCTCCAGATTTTTTCTTCCTGACGGGAGAATAGACTTAGAGGGCGATTTTGCTTATATAAGTAGAGCTGAGATAAGAATGGATTATCTCAGCTTTTTAGTTCTCCCGTATAGGGTAAGGAAAAGATTCTTAGAGAATGCCGAAGCTTATTTTAAACTTATAGAGAAAAAATCCAAAGGCAAATAATATGTTCAATTCAGGTAAAAATATAGTTGAGGTTGGTATAGCAATGGTGCTAAGGGACCAATTCTCTAAAGAGTCTGGAAGGATCTCTAATTCGTTTAAGACGATGATGAACGATATGAGTACCTGGTCTAGAGGTATTCAGATGTCAGGTTCATCTTTAGCGGATTACGGAGCTCAGGTGCTCAAGAGCATGTATAGAGCCTATGAATATTCTGCTGGAGTTCAGAATGAGATTTGGATGGCTTCTAAAATTGCTGGAGCTACTCAAGCTGAACAAAATAGGTTATTGCAAGTAGCCAAGCAGGTGAATGAAGAAACCCCTTTGACGGCTATGCAGGTTTCTTCAGCTGCTCGTTATTTAGCTATGGCTGGTAATAAGGCTGATGCGATAGAGAAGATGATACCTCCAGTAGCTAAACTAGCCTCCATTCTAAATGTAGATCCAGGTGGGAAAGGTGGAGTAGCTGATATGATGACTAATATCATGTCTATGTTCCAAATCTCAATGGGAGATGCTGCTAAAGTATCTGACGATTTGTATACAGCTACTACGAATGCTAATATAAGCTTGGAAGACTTAGCAGCTACTATCCGATATTCAGGAGCAGATATGAAAGCTGCTGGTGTTAGTATGAGAGAATTAGCTGCTGCTACTGGTGTACTGGGTGATATGGGTATTCAAGGATCCATGGCTGGTACCTCATTGGGTAACATGGTTCGTAACCTACAGTTATCATTATCAGAACAGAAAAAATTGGGTTCCTCTTGGTTAAAAGAACTGGGATTAACTTCTGAGGATTTCTATGATGCTCAAGGTGGTTTTAAGGGTTTGTATAATGCTTTCCAACAGTTCCTTGATTCTTATAAGCAGATGACTGCAATGGGTAGAACCCAGGCTTTCTATAATATCTTCGGAGTTCGAGGTATGCGAGGTATTATACCTATTCTTAACGATATGGCTTCCGGTAGGGATAAGATGAATCTTATCATGGGGCTCTACGATAAGAATCAGGGCATCGTAGATCAGAAGAATGAAGAAAGGCTTAATACCATGGCTGGTAAGATAGACCGGATGAATTCTGCTTTTGAAAACTTAGTAGTTACGGTGGGTAACAAGTTAGCTCCTCTATTTAATCCTATTGTTGATAGCTTGAGATTCTTAACTAAACTAGCAGATAAATTAGCTAGCTTAGGAGGCATGGGCAAATTCCTTATTCAGACTATGGCTGTAGGAGCTGCTGTTACTGTTATAGTTAATGGCTATCGTACTATAGCTATGACCCTCAGGATGATCAGAACTTTCCATGCAGCAGCTAATACTGTAGCTAATGGTATGACTGGGGCTACTTCTAGAACTAACCAACAGTTTGCCATTATGGAAATGCACTTAGTAAGAATAGGTAATATCATGAGGAATATACTTATCTTACAAATGCAAATGGCAGGTTTATCACGGAATAGTGCAGGTCAATGGATCTGGACAAAAACTGGTAGATATGCTAAGGTTCCTAAAACTATTTTCTATCCCTTTGATCCTATGGCAGGTAATATTAGTGGAGGCAATGGTTCAGGAGCTGGATCTAGAATGGCAGGAGGCGGTAGCTTACTTGCAGGAGGTACTTCTAAATTTGCCCGATGGGCTATTAGTAAGGGTTTAAGTAAGGGAGTTATTAAGGGTGTAGGTACAGCTTTAACTGCCGTGAGTACATTGGGTAAAATACTTCCTGGATGGGGATGGGCATTTACCATTGGAGTTCCTTTATTAACTAGCCTATTAGATAAAAACTCAGATTCTTTGGATAGTAATACTAGAGCTCTTGAGGAATCTCGAAGACTCCCCGAAGCTGCTATTCAGGCTCGTAATCAACAGGCTTTTATTGATGCAGTTAAGGTAGCAATCAGGGATGGTTTCAAAGAATCAAATATTGGTATTACAGTAGACGGTGAGTCAGTAGGTACTTGGACTCCTGGAACTTCTAATGATTATACTGGTGGTACATTATTGGGCATAAATTAAAATACATTCAATTATGGCAAGAATATTAAACCAAGCAGCTGGTAAGATTGTTAAAAAGTATAATGATCTTACCCAAGATACTGCTGGAGTTCTTACTGGGCCCCTTAATAAATTATGGAGAGCTCGGATATTACTAAACCGAGCTACTTCTCTTTTACCAAAAGACAAAGCTGATGAGGGTAAATTGTATATACCTAATGGGGTATTTGGAGAAGCTCAGGTTTCTTCTAAACAACCTAAGATAAATGAACGGCTACAGGGTCAATATAGGTTAATCTTAAAACATGAATTGACTAGCTTGGTAAAAGTAGAAGATGGTCCAGATCCAGCAAAGGGTCAATCGGCTTCAGAAAAGAAAACTGCTTTCTTTGTAAATGAAGTAGATAGGAATCCCGGAGATAATCAAGTGATCATTTATAACTTATCTAAATCACCCTATCAATATATCATACTACAGAATAGACCTCCTTCTCTGGATTTCCGAGGAGAATCTACCTTAGCTACAATTAAGTCTATGGGTAGGAATACTCCCATGTACCACTTTACAGGATCCGAAGATATAATTCAATTCAATGTATCTTGGTTCTGCAATGATCCAGAAAATCCGAATGAGGTATTATTCAAATGTAGATTATTAGAATCCTGGACTAAATCCAATGGGTATCAAGCAGGTCCCCCAATCTTAATGATCCAATGGGGTAATTCGGGTATCTTTATTAATCATAAGTACATACTCACTTCGGCAACCTATTCCTTATCAAACTTTAGGAATGCTTACCGAAAGAGAGACTCTAATGGTAAACCTTCTCAAGAGATAATGAGTTTGGGATTAACTCCAAGCACTGCTACTCAAGAGTTGGTATTTAAGAGGGTTAGTTCATACAACTTATCCTATCAGGATTTTGTTACTGAAGAGGACTTAAAGAAAACGAAAGGTATTCAGATATGATAAATTTAAATCAGTACTTAACTGGAGCTAGTCCCTATGATTCGGCCTATGTATTGAAATATAGGGATGGAGAATACTCTTTAGAGACTGATCCCCCGTTAGTTCCCTATACTTCAAAGGATAAACAGCATACAATCAAAGAAGGCGAAACACTTCAGAACATTGCCTTTGCTGTTTATGGTGATTCGGGTAAGTGGTATTTAATAGCTGAAGCTAATCAGATCATCGACCCATTTACCGAAGTAGTTCCAGGTAAACTTTTAAGGATTCCAATGTATGGCAACTAAAGTAAACCAGCCTATATTATATAATGGAACAGCCATGCCTTACTTGGCTTTGTTCGATTCCCTGGGTATGCCGGTAATGAATACCATTACTGGTATACCTCTTGGAGCGTATATAAGTAAATTTACTTATATGTATGATGAGGAAAAAGAAAATCTGGCTACTTTAGTATTTGATACTGGAGATCCAGATACTGTAGATATAACCGAATTACAAGAGGGCTCTGTTATCTTTCTTCAATGGGGATACGTATACCCAGACGGGCAATTTATTTCTGGGCCTATTAAAACCATTAAGATTAGGGATTTCGATTGTATTTTCGATTCTACAGGTACTCATGTAACTATAAAGTGTATAGATTCGGTTGGGGATTTGAGATTCCAACCCCCTTACACTTACTCTGATTTGCCTCAATATAAATTCTCTAAGTTTATAGAAGAGGGATGCAATAATAACACCGGTGTAATCATAGAGTTATTTCAGTAATGGCTAAACAAATTATAAGTAATAAAGTATACGAGTCACTACAGGTGCCTACTTATGATAATCAAAAATCATCTGGAAAGATACTCTATGCTAACTCTTTTAGTGGAGTAGCTCAAGTAGCTATGCCTGATGATATAAAAGAACTCTTGGATGATGATTTTGGATTAGCCGGTAATAATGTGTTAATCCAATTGGAACAAAAGTTCTCAGCATATCCTAATGGTCCATGGTATGTAGATTCAAGAGATGGAGTTATATACATACATAACAGAAAGTTTAATGAAGAACCCTATTATCATTATGCCTATCAACAAGAGAATGGAGAGGTATTAAGTATATCCTTTACTACTCGAGAAGTTACCAAGAAGGTAAAGTTCCAATTAACTCAAACTATAGACCCAGAAGGTAAGGATCTAGTAGTAGGTACTTCCGAAATAAAGGAACCCGACCCTAAACAAGAAAACCCTTATATTCAGTCAGTAGATAATACTCAGGTATCTAATTATGCCAGTAATGAGTTTGAGGATTATAGAAGTGCTCCTACTGATACCCCTTATTTTGAGTATAAGGCTAAGAATACTGATTTCTGGGCAGCTAAGCAAAAGCAAATGAAGTTCAATAGTTCTTTAAAAGAATTCGAATCTGAAGGTCCTGCAGCAGCTTATAAATCTGGTAAAGAAGCTGCAATAAATAATCTCAGTAATGAAGATTTGAGTAAAGCCATTGATACTGCTGTTAAGCAAATACCCAGTAATAAACAAGATGCCATTACTCAGGCTTTGGATAGGGCTAAAAAATCTGGTAAAGATCCAGAAGCTGATATTAAAGAGGCATTGAATGGTAGTAAATACCTATTTGTGGGTGATCAGAAAATGGAATACATGGCTGAAGAAGTGGTAGATCCACGAGCATTCGACCCTACTGGAGATATTTCTGATGAAGTAGCTTTTGGAACTGATGGTAGTAAAAATCCCAGTGTTCAAAGAGGTATGGCTGCTTTAGAGAAGGATCCTATGATTAAGGTAGTTCCTAATTCGCTTAGTATAGAAACTACTACTAATGCTGCAGGTGAAATTGAACAAGGTTCAAAATTCGAAAGAAAGATTGTTCAAGCAAAAGTAAAAATCCGAAGGCTTAAGAAAGTGGCTTATAATGTACCAATTTATAAACTTTATCACAACTTATTCAATAGGTTTGGGGGAGCTAAGAATTGGGCTAAAGCTATGCAATCTGCTGCTAATAATGGTTTAAAATATACTGAGAGGAAACAAGAATGTCAGATGGTAGTAGTGGGTAGACCTTCTCTAGAATCCTCTCAGATACTGATAATTGATAATATCGGTAGAAAATGGTCAGGAGCCTGGTATATCAAAAAGTGTACTCACATGATGGATGCAGGTAATGGATATACTTGTCAATTAGAACTTGTTAAGAATGGAGCTAAGAGTGGTAGTTCTACTACTAAGGCAACTCTTAATACTAAGGATATGATGGCAAATGGCCAAAAGAAGAATGCTACTACTTCTCTCGGTAAAGATCTAGATAACAACAATGGTGAAACTGGAGTTCAGGTTAATTTTACCGAACAAGAAGTAACCTACTACTCTACTCAGCTTGCAGATAAAAGTAAAGGAAATAAATTTGCAGGAGCTAAAACTGTCGGTGATCAGGTATCTAATGTTAGAGCTTGGAATGAAGCTTATGCAGATGATCCCGTAAAAAGTACCATGGGTACAGTAGTTACTACTGAAACTGTTACTAGTAATGGAGTAGTTTTAGATCAGAAAGTACAAGTTAGAGAAGCTCCTAAGAAATATGTAGATAAGTATAAAGATCGATATAACTATCTAGATGCTGCTCGAAAACTTCTTCAAAAAAACCAAGAAAATAAGAAATAGCTATGGGATTTGAAACTGCAAAGGTAATAACAGAACAAGGTTTAGAAGGTCTTCAAAGATATTACGGTACTTATAGAGCTATCGTAGTTAATAATATTGATGAAGAGAAACATATGAATCGGCTTAAAGTAATGGTCCCAGAAGTAATGAGTGGAATTATGACTTGGGCTTTACCCAAAGGTCAACATGGGTCTACTCAGACTGGGTTTAAATACTTAGCCCCAAAGATAGGTGATATAGTATTTGTTACTTTCGAATTTGGGGATCCTACTAAACCTCTATGGGAATATCATGGTTGGGGAATAGAACAAATACCCTCTCCATTAGATGGACCCAACAAATGTGGTATAGTTACTCCAGAAGGCAATGTTATAGTATTAGATGATGATTCTGGAACTCTGAATTTGTACTTTAATGGTGATGTGATAGTATCTAATAAGGGTAACTCTATAATTCATTCTGAAAGGGATGTTAATATAGTAGCTGGAGATTCTATCATTATGAACCATGGTACTAATGAGGGGATGGTAATTATTGCTAAGCTAACAGAGAAACTAAACCAAACTGTTAAAGAACTTGAGAACTTGAGAAACTTGTTCAATACTCATGTCCATACAGGAGTTACTTCGGGGCCTGCCAGTACTGGGCCTACACCTACTCAAGCTTCTCAACCTTTTACCCAGTATAAACAAGAAGATTATGAAAACCCTAAATTCATACACTAATGGAGAATAATTATTACACCGGTATAGTTGGTAAGGGTATTCTATTCCCTTTTACCATAACTAAAAATGAATCAGGTCTTACTGGGATTTATCCAGTTAATGGGGATTTCGATTTGGTTAGAAATAACATTTCCTCTATCCTATATTATTTAATAGGGCAAAGATTCAGACAAGAAAACTTCGGTAATCGACTATGGGAATGTATCGAAGAGCCAAATTCACAAGCCCTTTCCTTCATAATTAAAGAGTTCATTAAGGATGCCATAGGTACTTGGGAACAGAGGATTACCTTTGAAAAAATAACGGTAATAAGAGTTGGTTCGAAAGTAAACATTGATGTTGCTTATAAAATTAATGGTTCTAACACTAGCCAGTACCTGGGCATTGCCTATGACCGATTAAATAATTCACTTAATAATTATTGATATGGGAATCACTAACAAATGGCTAAATCCTTATCAAAGGTCCTATCAGCAAATTAAATCTAAGTTGATAGAGGGGCTAACAAACATCAAGGATAAGAATGGAGATATCCTCATTACTGATTACTCAGAGGGGAATATCCTCATTATTATCCTTTCATTGTTTGCAGCCATCGCAGAAGTACTACATTATTATATCGATAATGTAGCAAGGGAAACTTTTTTACCTACTGCTAGAAAGTATGATTCGGTGGTAAAGCAGGGTAAGTTAGTAGATTATAACACTAAGTCTGCCATTGCAGCTTCAGTAGATGTAACTCTAACTAGATCTATTACGAGTGAAAATATTGGTGCTAATATCCTTATACCTGCAGGTACTGTATTTACAGATAACTCTGGAAATGTTTGGATGTCTTCTCGAGATGTAACTTGGTGGCCTAATACTACTACTTGTAAAGTTCCCCTTGTTCAACATGAAATATACAGTAATTCTCGATTGAATGGTATTATTATACCTACAGATGATCGAGTAATAATTACTCTGGGTACTTTGCCTAATGGTAAATACTATGAACATGGTACCATGAGTTTAAAAATAGGTGGAGAAACTTGGGTATTAGTGGATACCTTTGCTTATTCAAAACCTAAAGATAAGCATTTTATGGTATCTGTGGATTCTGCTCTTAACCCTTATTTACATTTTGGGGATGGTTTATATGGAGCTAAACCCAATGCGGGGGATAGGATTACAGAGGTAATCTTCTACCTTACTAAGGGGTACAATGGTAACATAGGCTCTGGTTCTATTACTACAGTACCGGCAGTTATTTCTGGAGTAATTTCTGATGCTACAGTAAGTAATACTTATGCTGCAGCAGGAGGATCAAACTATGAGAACTTTCAAATGATTAAAGAACATATACCCCTTAGTGTTAAGACTTTGGGAGTAGCCATTACTGCTCAAGATTTTGCTGATTTAGCAATGACTGTAGAAGGAGTTAACAAAGCTGCTGTAGACTATGAATGCAGTAGAAAACTCACGGTATATATAAATCCAGATAATGGTAGTTCTGCAGGAGATGCCAGGATAGATAAAGTATATAACCTATTATCCCAAAGATCCCCCTTATCTACTTGGCTTCAAGTTAAGACTGCTGGTACTGTACAAATTATTTTAGATATTGAGGTAACTGGTAAGAAATCCTATAAAACGGCAGAGATTCAACAACAGATACTCACGGCTCTGTATAATGCTTATTCTCCAGAGAAATCAACCATAGGAGGAAGTGTTAGAATCTCCGATATATATGCTCTCATAGATAATTGCTCAATGGTAGATTATCTCCATATTAAAAAATTCTATACTAAGCCTTGGCCTAATACTATCTATGGCAATCGAGAATTACTTATCAATAACTTTAAGTTAGAGAAAGCAACTGGTTCTAATACTTATTTTATTACCTTCTCTAATAATATCGAGTTTAGAATTAGAGCTGCAAAAGGAGGGTTTGATAGTACTGGTAGAGTGGGCAATTCTTCTACTTACCAAGATGCAGACAATGATGTAACTTTCTCATTTGGTGTAGCAGATAATGGTTATCAGAGTGGATTTAGGTATTCTATAACTATTTCAGAACCAAATATGGATTATGAAGATCCTGGGTTTAATATCCCAGTATTCAGTAGTAATTCACAGCTTACATTAACCGTAAAAGAAACTATCTAATATGATCGATTTCAAGAATCTCATAGACATGCTACCTTATTACTTCAAGGATTCCGATACGTATAAGGTAGATGGAAAGGGCATTTTACAAAGGTTTCTAGATATCTGTGGAGATTACTTTGGGAATGAAATATATTCCGATACTACTAAGTTACTAGAAATCCAAGATCTCGATAAAACTCCAGACATGTATCTAGTATATTTCTGGGAATTATTGGGACAAATGCCCTTTGCCATAGGCAATCATATAGATGAAGAGGCATGGAGAACTAATTTCAATGGCCTCTTAGGTGACTCAGAATTAGAAATGTTATCCAGAACTTGGATTATACCGAAGTCTGGACCTTTCTCGTTAACTTCAGAACAAGTAAGAAGATTATTAGGGTATTCTATATCCCTTTTAAAAATCCGAGGTAGTCAAAGCTTTTTCGAGATAATCTTCCGAATGTATGGTATCCGATGCGAAATGTATGACCCTACTAAAGAAGAAGATTATAATGGTTGGATTAATCCAGAAGAATCTAAACCAAGATTTGATCAAGCAGTGTATTTCGATAAGGGTACTTTTGATAACTCTTTTCAGTGTACCCAATGTATACCAGTAAAGTTTAAAGTTACTGGTCATCCATATACTGATAAATACCAAAGTGGATTTTTCTCTTTTAGAAAGGGAGTAGAGAATATCATCAATAGGTTTAAACCTTTCAATGTATCTGCTACCATCGTAGATTATGGGTTTAGATTTATCGATGAGTATACTATATTTGCTGAATTTGTAGATCCCAAGGTTAATTCTATTATACTGGGATCTAATAATAAAGTACCCATTAGAGTTACTGTAACTTCTGATTGGCCAGAAGCAGATTTAAGGTATCAGGTAATGTATAAAAAAGAAGAATCCGATCCTGATAACCTATGGGGATACAAAAGGCATGATAACGAAAGTATTTATATTGCCACAGTTCCAGGTATCTATTATTTTAGAAGTGTGGCTAATCCTGAGATAATTACTTCCATCGTAGTAGGTTCTGGTAGTAATTTACCTACTTATAGAATTTCTGCTGATCCTAAAACTCTTAGGATTACTCCAGAAAACTTAAATCCTTCTACTGTAATAAAGGCCTCTGTAGTCCAAGGTGGTACAGAAACTGAATTAGTAGTGAGAAGGAAAGGTACAGAAGAAACTAAGCCCTCTGGACAATCTTGGTCATTCTCAGAACCTGGATCTTACATTTTTGAGATAGTAGACCATTCAAACTATATGGTTACAGTTATTGTTTCAAAACAAGAGAATCTATATACTGTAGTATGCAATCCAGAAGCTGCTAGAGTAGATATCCAAGATCTAGCTAAAGCCCAGACTAAGCTAACTATCTCAGATTTATACGGTACTCCAGATCTACAATGTTATGAGCAGGGTAATCCTGGTAGGGTGTATAATAATGGGGATATTTTTACAGCCGATTCCTTTAGGTTATTTACTTTCATCTGTACTCTGGATACAACTCAAAGCGGTAATCTCGGTAAATTCTTGGTAACTCAAATATCCACTTACTATCAGTATACTTTGCAAGGCCCAGATACTTTGGAACTGAATGCCAAGGAAGAAGCTTATGCTGATTTAACTCTTCTAGTTTCTCCAAAAGAAGATGACAGTAAGTATATAAATAATCAATTAGATATATACTGGAATGGTATGCTAATTGATACTATTACAATGGAAAAAGCTGAAGATGATCAGTATACTAAATTCACTTATACTTTCACTTGTATAAATACCGGAGAATACAAGGCAGTATGTAAAGGAGATCCAGAAGTATTTGTAATTTGGGAAGTTAACCCCTATGTAAGGCCTCTTAAGTATAACCTATACATTGAACCAGAGAATGTAAAGGAAACTAACCCAGATGGTACTTCTCCTTGGACACCAGATTATTTCAACAATGATTTGGGATTGGATCCCGTTGATAAATCCGAAGCTAGTTATCAGTTAATCGATAATAAATCAGTAGCAAGGTTTGAACTAAGGGCAAACTTCGATATGGGGGAGAATAATACAGTAACCTGTGATCAAACAGGAGAAACCTATAAAGTAAACACTGGAGAGATTATCGAATTAAAAGAAGCTGGTAAGTATATTTTCTTCTCGGAATACTTCTTAATATCAGCTAAGTTGACTGTAAAAGATTTCCCATTGACTGTAGAGATTAAAGCTTCTAAAGAGATGGATACTCTTACTCCAGAGGTAGATTCTGTAAGTACCATAATAACCTGTACTTCTAACCATGATAACTTTGATACCAGTATACAGTTAGAGGGGTCAGAGGAATTACATCCTTCTCCGTATACCTTCGAAACTTCAAAAGCCGGAGAGTATACCTTTATGGCAGCTAATAAGAAGGATGTAAAAGTTACTTATCAGGTAGGTATAGAATTCCAGGTAACTCCTGTAGAAATTATCTGGGAAGCTTCAGATTTGGAAAATAAACAAGTTAATATTAATACAGGAGAAAGTCAACAATGGAATATAATACAGTAATAACCTCTCACGCTATGGATTCACTTGCAAAAACTTTATTTACTACAATTTTCGTAGAATGTACCCAGATCGTTTTCGATTTAAGATGGATGATCCTATTAGGGTTCATGTTAATAGTTTCGGATTTATGGTTTGGGATAAGAGCTTCTAAGTATTTGAATGTAAATGTAAGGAAGTCCAGAGCTGGTAGAAGAACTCTCAATAAGATAATAGATTATATCTGTTATATATCTCTGGGAGCAGTACTGGGAAAAGCCATAGGAGAACCCTATGGCTTGGATCCTATAATTGTAGCCATATCGGTAATGATACTTTGTTATTGCTTTGAGTTGGATTCTATTTATAGTCATATCTGTACCTTACATGGAATTGATAAGAAGTATAGTATTTGGAAATTACTATGGTTACTTATAACCTTTAAATTCAAAGACTTCGGGGAAGCCTTTTCCGATATCAGAAATCAAGTTAAAATTCACAAAGAAAACAAAAGTATATGAAAACCTATTTTCAATTCGAAAGCCTTATTAAATCTAAGGATGTAGCAGAAGGTATAGCTTGCCCGATTGGGGCAGGCCCTTTCTGTGGATTTGGTTCTGTTACTGTAGACGGTAATACTCTCAAGGTACAATCACAAGGTAATGATGATTCTTTCTTCAAGAATGATATACTCGATCGTATTAATGCTAGGTATATTAAGAAAAATGTGAATGATGGAGAATTACCCGATATATGGTTCGGATGTATTTCAAGAGATGGGTATATATTTATTTCAGACGAAAAAGAAATAGGTAATATACCCATTGAGGGAAATAAGGGTGTAACTGATGATGTATTTCTCTTTGCAGTACATGATGAAGTTACTGAGCCAATTGAAAACCCAGTTAACTTTGTAGCATATTGGTCAGAAGGTAATGAATCTTTGTATACCTTATACAAGAAGTCACTTAACCCCTATTACCCCATAGCTGATAATGCTCATGAATGGGATATTAATGGGAGAGACCCCTATATAAATTCTCAAATGAATTTTACTTACTTGCTTAAGCAAGTAGAGGCAAACTGTACTAGATATAAGAACTCTAAAGATTCTATGGTACTTATTGGAATCTATGGCTCAGGTACCGATACTAACACTAACACCGTAGAGGATTATTCTATAGTTCCCTATGGTGGAGTATTCCCACAGCCTTTACCCTTTACTTCTGCTTATAGGGGATTGGTTAACAAATCAGTAAAGAGATTAGAGAATTTATTGTCTGGTATCCCCAATGATTATGAAAACATTAAACAGTACATTGATTACTTATTCGAATCTTATAAGGGAAGTATAGATCAATCTGCTAAGATTATACCTCAAGGAGCCATTATGCTTTGGTCAGGTACTACTCCTCCAGAAGGTTGGGCTTTATGTGATGGTATAGACGGTAGACCTAACCTTATCGGAAGGTTCGTTAAAGGATGGGGACCTGGTAATGGCACTATTGGGGAAACTGGAGGTAACTCTGAGGGTAAGATTACTCTTAACTCTAATCAATTACCTAAACATACTCACCCATACCGAGATTATTTCCTTCTTGATCATGCTCCCGATGGTGGTGGTCCGGGTAATGTTAAATATGAAAATATAGGTCAAGCTGTAAATCCCAAAAATAGATCCATGGATAATCCAGTTTGGGCAAGATATCTCGAATCTACTTCAGAAGTCAATAATTCTGCTCAGAATTCTATAAATATAGAACCAGGATATTACATACTAGCTTATATCATAAAACTATAATAAAATTGAAAAACTTTTTGATGTTGCGCATTTTATTTTTAGCTTAAAACTCATGTGTTAGGGAGAAGGGGATGTTGGGAAATATCCCCTTCTTTTTTGTGTGTTAATACTTAAGTTCTTCTTTAGCTCTATCTTCCCAATATTGAATATCGGATCTTAATTCTGATATGTATTTAACTGAAGAGTTAGTTTTAGGCATATCAAAGAATTCTACTAATAACAAGTTAGTAATCCTTCCACTATCTTTAATCCTTTCTTTAATATAGGGGGGAGGAGTAAGTAATACTTCAAATATCATATAGGCATCCATCGATAAGTGTTCTTTCATATAATCATACATCATATCTAGCATTTCTGATTTAGCTTTCTCTTCTTCACTGTCATCTTCTAATTCTTTATCATTATCGAATAAATTATCTAACTTAAACAGGGATTGATTGTATTCTGCTTGTTCTCCATAGGCAGAACGGAGTAATTTATTTTTAAAGGTACTTAGTGAAGCAAGGATCCTTGCTTTTAAATGTTCTTCCGAACAAGTACCATAGTATTTGTTGAATACATATAACATCTTATCCCAGAAATAAGAAGATATAATGTCCGGAGTAAGATTATACCTTTTGTAATCAATTTGCTTAGTGAGATTTCTAATTACTGGTTTGCACACCTTATATAACCTTAGAAACATCTGTTGATCATAATTCTCTTGCATGGTCTTTAATCTATGCAATTCTGATCCGTTATTACCTCTACTTCTCATGTGATTTTAAGTTTTCGTTTATGCAAATATAAGAATAATATTTTATATAAAATAATAATACTTATATTTTCTGACGTCATGGTAGAGGATGGTATAGTTCTTGATAACTGATACATTCAGTACAAACATGAAACTACGAATATCTATTAGCTTATAAATATTGCAATATGATTATGAGAAACAAAAGTAAAACCAAATTTACATTTAGCCCAGAATTTCAGTTAGAGATTCTAAGGTATATTATTAAAGATAAGGAAGGAGGGCTAATCCTTAAAAGGATTAAACCAAATTATCTGGTACTTATAGAGCATTCTATTATATGTGAGGGCATAATTAAGTATTATAAAAAGCAAAACAGAATACCTTCTGAGAATGTTCTAAAGGAGGTTATTAAAGAATTGCTAGAAGGTAAACAGTATGCCGATTTAGTAACTAAAGATGACATACCAAATATCGACAAAGTGATCAGTAATCTTTATCACTTACCATTATCGGATGCAGATTATATAAAGGAAAAGATCTATCAGTTTTCAACTTATGTTGAGATGAAGAACTTAAATGATTCTTTCGATCTGGATAACTTTGATCAATATGAAGAGTACTCTCGTAAGATTGAGAAGATTCTTCAGAAAAGTAAACCTAAGAAAGAAGATGAACCTGCATATATGATTCGGGATATAGTGGAAAGACAATTTAAAAGGCAATCAGAACCTTCAGTAATACCTTGCCCATTTAGGCAAATGAATGCTTTAACTAATGCCGGAGGATATCCTGAACATTCGGTTAATGTGATCTTAGATAAACCTAAGGCAAAGAAAACATTCTTTATGGTAAACCTTGCAAGAGGTTACTTAAGAATGGGGAAATCGGTTTATTATGTAGATACAGAAAACGGTAAAGATCAGATCCTCGATAGATTCATTCAGTCATCCATTAATAAAACAAAGAAAGAGTTATATTCTGGGGAGTATGATAAGCTTGAATCTAAACACCTTAGAAAACTTGCAAGATTTGGCGTTGAATTAATAGTTGAAAGAGTACCTGCTATGATTACTGATTGTAATTATATAAGGGATAAGATAATCAAGTTTAGAAATCAGGGGATAGATATTAAGATTTTATTTGTCGATTATGCTGGTAAGTTAGCATCTATTGCCAGAGATAAAGAAGATTTCGATCGTATATCCAACGTGTATATCGATTTACAAAATCTTGCGGAAGAACTTAATCTAGACATTGTATGGACTGCTCACCACATTACAAGAGAGGGTAAGAAACATAGGGCTACTAGATATGATGAAAATGATATATCTGGTTCTATTGCAATTGTTAGAAATGCTCAAACTATTTTTGGTCTTAATTCTACTGCTCAAGAAGAACAAGATGACATACTAAGAGTTGAATTAGTTGTACAGAGAGATGGTTTACCCTCAGGTAGGGCTTTATTTAAATGCGATGTTGAACGTCAAAGATGTAAAGAATTCACTCGAGACGAAAGAGAGAATTATGATAAAATCTATGGAGCCAAGTTAGATGAACAATTTAAGAAGAGTACTAACCCAGATGCCGATCCTAAAAAGAGGGCTAATAATAGTGGAGATATTTAGATATGAAAACAAAGAAGATAAAAATAGTAAAAGATAGATGGGATGGATTATTTGCTTTAGAGATATCCCATAACGGTTGGCAAACTATCGTTATCAATAACTTAGATATAGAAGACTTAAAGAAACTAAGGAAAGTAGTCGATGAATTCATAAGAAACCATGAAAATAACCAATCAGTTTAAATCCAGATTAAGGACATATTTCATTAAACGATTAGGGGGAAGAGATTATAGGCATGGATGGATGCGTATACCTATTTGCCCCTATTGTGGTAGAGAAGAGAAATTGGGAGTTAATCTCTCTATGTATCGAACAAATTGTTTCAGGTGTAATGCCCATCCTTCCCCTGCTCAATTAATAATGGACATAGAGGGATTCACAGAATATCATGAACTAATTAACTTTTTGAACAATGGACAATTTGATGAACTTCAATTTAAAGAAGAGAAAATCGAACTTGCCGAAAGCAAGCCGATATATCTCCCCGAAGGCTTTAGAAATATTTCACTCGGAAATAGCCAACTTGCAAAAAGTATTCGAGGATATGTCAAGAAACGTGGCTTTAACATCGAAGATTTTTCAAGGTATGGCATCGGTTATGGTACAAAAGGCTCAACCTATGGATATCTCATTATCCCCTTTTATTATCGGGGGCAACTTAGATACTACAATGCCAGAAATGTTATCGGCAAAGGACCCAGATATAATAACCCAGACAAAGACATCACTGGGTTGGGAAAACAATTTCTCATCTTTAATCATGATGCGTTGGAAATGTATCGGTCGGTATTCATTTGTGAAGGAGCACTTAATGCTCTTACCATGGGAGATAGAGCAATTGCCACAATGGGTAAAGCTATATCTAAGTATCAGATAAACGAATTACTTAAAGCTCCTTGTGAAAGATATGTTATACTATTAGACCCCGATGCAAAAAAATATGCCATTAACCTGGCTTTCAAATTAGTAAATTATAAAAAAGTAAAGGTTATATTTTTGCCAGAGGGGAACGATTGCAATGATTTGGGGAAAACTTCTGTTATGAGATTAGTATATAATACTCGGTACCAAAGTTATCAAGAATTAGTTGCTATCCGAAACTCATTGAAATAGGGAGTTCCTATTATATTATATAACTTAAATTTTTAGATATGAACATAAAAAATCGAACTAAGGTATTAAAATATAATATACCTAAAGTTGTTAAACCCATTCCGGGTATATTAGATTCTTTAATTACTCGTTCGGGTAGAGTATTTTTGAAAGAAAAGGGGATTTGGTATGAAATAATCCCTAAGATAAATAGAGGTAGGTTAAGACTTACCATTCGAGGAAAAAATTGGCCATTGCATAGATTATTAGCTTTAGCTTGGGTTCCTAATCCTAACCCCAATGAGTATCATATAGTTAGACATTTAGATGATGACCCTTTAAACAATAAGCTGTCCAATTTAAGATGGGGTACTCCTAAAATGAATACTCATGACTGTATACGTAATGGAAACTTCTTTTTACCAAAACCAAGATATGGTAAAAAGAATAATCTATATGGTAAAAGAGGTTCTAAATCTCCCAGGTCCGTAGTTACTAAAGAAGTTTATATTTGCATTAGATATTTATATCAGTTAGGGTATAATAAAAGAAGTTTAAGCCGTATCTTATTATTACACCCAAATACCATTAATAGAGTACTTAATAACCCTCAGCACTATGAATACTAAACGCTCCCCATCTATCCATATTACTAAGTCTCAATTTGAGGAAATATTAAATACCTTAGAGGTAGATAATTTCCCAGTTGAGGCTTTTTTTGTTATTGCTCGAAAGGAGGCAATAAATCATAGAGCAGTCTTAGTTTCTAACCATAAGAATACTAAGCGAGTTAATAACCTATTACTAGCATCTAAGGGTGATGCTGCCCTTGTTGCTGATATTTTATATGCAATCCGTATAAAATTAAAGCATAGAGGGGTTCGTAAAATAAACGAAAGTAATTCTCGAGAATGGGCAAATTGTAAAAAGCTTGCAGAGATATGTAATACCTTCTGTGAAGATTTTAAATTTGATACTCGGGAAGGTTTTATCAAATACATAGAGACCGGATTAAAGAGGATGACTGATTATCGGAATATTATGCAAAGGTTATTATCTATGCAAGAGAACATCACCAATCAGATAGATGCCGAGATCGAATTATCTTCATTAAATAGATCCGAATTTGAAGAGGTGATAAGGATTAAGGATTATTACTTTAAAAAAGTGGCTTCGGCTACTGGTATTTATGATGGTGTAGATAATCCTGAGAAATTAATTCACTTCTTAAGGTTAAAAACTTTCTTAGATGAAAGGGGCTGGGGTTATACGAAATTCATAGATGCTCAATTTGAGTCACTTGCTTGGTGTAATGGTTTACCAGAACCCAATCAAATGTATAATGAGAAAGCAATAGAGAGATACAATAAGTACTTATATAAAAATAAAGGTAAACAATCTTTAGAAGATGAACCTCGGGTAGAGGGTAGTCTCTGGGATCGAATAAAAAATTAAGATGAGCAAAATTATTATTCAGAATGGTAATATGTGTGAACTTGATATACCTCTCAAGTATGCACAGAAACTCTATAATGAGTTTGCTATTCGACATCCAAATGCCTTCTATTTAAGAACAAGGCAAAGGGGTATGCAGAATTGGGATGGTAAGATTCACTACATCACCAAGACTGGGCAATTTAAAATAGGTTTACTTCCCAAAGTATACGATATGTGTATTGAGATGGGGATTAAACCTAAAGTTGTAGATATGCGTCAACCTTTACCTAAAGTTAGTAGAGTAGTTACGAATATAGGTAACTATAAATTAAGACCCGAACAAGAGAAGGCTGTTAAATCTGTTATTAAAAATAAAGTGGGTGATTTACCTTTCCATATTGGGGTATTAGATTATACTGTTAATGCAGGTAAGACTTTGATCATGACGTCTTTATATTTATCATATAAGAAACAGTTAAAGACCTTGTTAATAACTAATGATTCCGATTGGTTAAATCAAGCTAGAGAAGAATTTAAGCAATATCTTCCGGGAGAGGATATTACCTTTGTTCAAGGTAAGGTTTTAAACTGGTCTAACTTTACTATAGGTATGGTTCAATCTATCTCAAGGAATATGAGATTCTATCAAAAGGAATTATCTCAGATAGACATGGTACTTGTAGATGAGGCTGATCAGGGGGGTAGTAAACAATATCAGAATGTAATCACTCGGTTATTTAATACCAGAGTTCGTATAGGGTTATCTGGTACCATTTATATGAGTAAGCTTGCTAAGGATAGAGTTAAGAATATGAACCTTGAATGTTTCTTTGGTGAAGTACTTGCCGAATTTAAACTCAAGGATTCTATTAAGAAAGGTTACTCAACTAAAACTATCGTAAAGATGGTACCAGGTAAACCTTGGTATGGGAATTGGGAATCTAACCATATATCCTATAAAGAGATCTATGATGATTCAATTACTTTTAATAAATATGCCAAGAGAATGGCTTATTCTCGATTACAATGGAACCTTAATCAGGGTAGATATCCTGCTCTCGTAGTATGCAAGCATATTGCACATTGTGAAAATCTATATAAGTTCTTTAAAAAGAAACTGGGTGATGCCTATAATATTGCCTATGTTCATGTTAATACTAAATCAAAATTAAGGAAACAAATCATGAGCGATTTTAGAGAAGGTAAAATAGATATCCTGGTGTCAACTACAATCATTGCTCGAGGCAAAAACTTTCTTAAGTTAAAGTACTTGCTTAATGCTGCCAGTATGGATAGCCAAGAAAAATCAATTCAGTTCCTTGGTCGTTTGGTAAGAACCGATAAATCGAAAAAGAAAGTTTACCTTGATGATCTCCATTATCCCGGGAATTATTTAGATAGGCATGGTAAGCATAGGAAACAATATTATCAGAGACAAGAATTGAAAGTAATATTGTTAGACAAGCTATGGAAGAAACATCCTAACCATAGCCTTATTAAGATTTGACTAGAAGTACTATGAGTATTTACTTTTTCTCCGAAGGAGGAAAAGAAGATTACAATAAAAGCATAGAGGCATATACCTATAAATAATACATTATGAATATTACAATAACACTAATAACAATCTCTTTATTCATAATCCTAATATTTATTCTCAAGTTTACGAATAAAGAATCTTACGATTTTACATGTCACAATTGCGGTAGGAGATTCCGAAAGAAAGATTTAAAAGATCTCAAAGGATCTTGGCATTTAAAAGATTGGACTTGTCCTCACTGCAAATATCAAAATGTAACAGTATTAACCAGCAATAAATTATGAAAGAGAAACTTATATGTATCAGAGATGAGGATGATCCCAAATTAATTGATCTCCTTTCAGAAGGATGGGAAATAATTCAAATCTCTGCTGCTGGCATTTATTGCTGGGTATTATTAAGAAAACCTTTAAATCTGTAACCCATGATAATCACAATAATAATTTTAGTTATACTAGCTCCAATCCTATATATTTTATTATTCAGTAACAAATACGATGAGAATGATGAAGAGTATTAAACGTATATTTAAATTTTCTGTTATGGACGAGAAGAACATTATTGATCAGGTATTCAACAATAGAGATCTGATCTGGATATCTGATATTAGACGGAATCGGGATAGTCCCGATTCCTGCGATTATTATTTTATAATCAAGTACTCTAAGGACTTAGCTTTCAAGTTTATTCAAGAAGGATCTACTAAGAAAGATCCTGTACAGTTAATAGAACTTCGTCAACTATTTATAAATACAATTGGACACAGTTATCTGTCTCTTACTCAGGCAGATACTAAGGATATAATTATTCGTACTTTATAAAGAAAAATGAGATGGCAAAGAAAAAGAAACAACTTCCTGATTTATCAAAACATGATGTACTTACACCAATAGATGTTAGTCAATTAGGTACTAACGGAGATCCATGCTTTGGTATTGGGTATGATTTATCCACTAAAGAGTGTAAATTATGCGGAGACTCAGAATTATGTGCGTTCAAGATGTCCCAGAACTTGAACATTACAAGGAAAGAATTAGAACAGAAGAATCAATACAAAGATTTGGATGTATTAGAAGACACGGTTGGTATCAAGAAATACATCCGAGGCTTGATTCGGAAAGGGAAAGACAGAAAAGAAGTTATTACCAAAACCGTTGAGAAATTCGAAGTACCAAGAAAACGTATTAGAGAACTTTATAAGGAATGCAATGGGAAAAATTGATATGATATGGGCTATGTTCAAAGTATACTTTAACAACCCAAATTATCTAGTGAAGCAAAGTGATATACTTGCTAGTTTATGTATGGAAGGTTCTACTGATGTATTAAGAATGTGTAATTCATTGGGAGTACATGTTTCCAGACCTGAGAAATTAACCTTTGGACAACTTTTACATAAATGTAATATATTATGAACAGCTTTAGATTTATCAAAGTACGGGAGGTAATATCTCCCAACAGAGCAAACCCAAATGATGCTGGGTTAGATTTTTATGTACCAACTAACTTGACTTCAGAAGATATTCATTCTAAGAATGAAGCAGATAGTGAAGGATATAGTTTGGATATCCCTTTTAGTGAAAATTTCGTAAGGCATATAGCTTTACAACCTGGTCATAGAATACTTATCCCCTCAGGGATCAAGGGATTATTAGAACCCCCCACATCAATGTTAATGGCAGCAAATAAATCTGGTATAGCTACCAAGAAAGGTTTATTATTTACTGCCGAGATAGTAGATTCCCCTTATGTGGGAGAAATACATATTGGAGTATATAATGCTTCTCAAGAACCCCAGATTATAGAGACTGGTCAAAAGCTAGTACAATTTATTCATGTACCAGTTTATATTACTGAACCAGAGGAAATTCAACAAGAGGAATTCTATTCAGAATCTCAAATGTGGGGAAGTAGAGGAGATAAAGGATTTGGTTCATCTCAAAACATAAAATAGTGGACATAAGGAATATAAATGAACAAGTGCCTCAGGTAGAAGAAACTGAGGCACAGATATTACAAGAAATGTATGATCTTGGGATAGAACAATTCTATGGGTTTATACCCATAGAAAAGTTACCCGATTACCCATTAGATATAAATAATCCAAAGAACCAAGTTATCTTAAAAGATTTCATTGGTAGGGTTATTGAGGAATTAACCGAAGGCTTCGAATCTACCGATGAAGTAGTATCTATATATCGAGATTATGGGTGGAACAATGATTGCTTAACTTTAGAAGAATATACTCAGGTATTAAACCATCTAGCAAATGCAAATGAAGAACAGGCAGATGCTTTGGGATTCTTCTTTACTTTGCTTCTGTATTCTAATATATTGCCAGAAGATATATTAAAATATAAAGATGCAAAGAGTTTATTTGAGGTAATGGCAATTGGAGTTAAAGAAATACTTATCAAGTACCCGGATCATCGAAGTGTAAGGAAATACCCTATATTAAGTCCAACAGATTGGGCAATAGAAGATAGGGCAAAATATGATAAGATCGTTTCTTATACTCCCGGTTTCAATGAGATGAGCGAAATATCCCATGAAAATGAGAAGTTATACTTATGGGAGGTAATATATGAACTAAACAAGGCAAGGAATTTCCTTAAATGTAGGCCTTGGAAACAAACTCTGGTGATGACTAAGGAAATAGACTTTCAGGAATCCTTAGTAAAATCCTTCTATCTCTATATGGGATTCTTAGCTATGAATGGATTTACTCCTTGCGGCTTATTTAGCCTATTCTTTAAAAAACAACGTCTCAATTTATGGAGACAAAAAACTAATTACTAGCATGTCAGGTTGGAACCGTAAACTAAAGGGTCTTCAGACCAATACTGAGGAATCCTTACATTCATTGGAATTTGCTACTTCACAAGAGGCATGGGAAAAACTCAATGAGGGTTTCCTAAGATTAGACCCTATACTTTTTGAAAAGGGGTCTACTGCTAACAGTGGAGTAGCAGTAGTGTATAATGTATTTATAAAGATACGAAAAGCATGGGTAGACCCAGAATTTGATTATGGTAGATGTTTCAATTATAAAGAAACTAAGTGGACTAGCTTATTGAATAACTACATTGACTTTAATAAGCTTGACTTGATGCGTAGTAAACTGAGGGTACTGAAAAACAAGTATAATCAGAATTACAATGTAACCTATATGTTTAACAATCATCATGATAATGGTAAACAATGTCTGATAGCTGCTACATTCTCAAAACGGTTTGGGGAAGATATACCGGTAATAACTATGGTAATACGAGCTTCCGAGATTACGAAGAGACTAATCTTCGATTTCCTCTTAATCCAGCGTATGTCAGAATATGTATACGGACCAGATCAGTCGGTACAAATCAACCTATTCGCAACTCAAATGTACGGAAATGTGGAGACCCTCCTAATGTATCATACCCATAAACCTTTGAAGAAAGTACTTAAAGGTACTGATAAAGAAAACCCTTGGATCAAAAGGTTAAAGGAAATCTTCGATAAATTTCAGAATGGTACAGAGAAAGAATTCTCTTCATTCAAGGTATTCTTTAGAAGTTTTAAAGTACTCAGACCAGATTTATATGAGGAAACATATAAATCAATGAAAGCAAAAGAATTACTTCTTGAATATGAGGATATAGAATATCCAGAGAATGTAATCTCTTACTCTCAACGTAAAGCCTATAAGAAGAAACTTTTAAAACAAAAGAATAACAATGGAAGCTAGGGAATTTTTAAATCAGAAGCGGATAGGATTAGTAAACAAATTCTATTACCAAGTTTTAGAGATTAAAAAGAACGGTGCAGAACCAGATATACCCTTGTTAATAAAAGAGGTAGAGGATTTCGATAATTTTGTCGCTCGCTACTGGCATATGACCTGGGTTAATTCTACAATGTCATATAATTAAATATTTATATAATATGAGGATATATTCTAACAGTTTTGAGTTAATGTCAGAAATGGGCAGAGAACTCAACAGTTATGGTCAACTTGTAAAACCAAAGACCTATCAAAATAAAGTCATTGAAGGTAATGAGGATTTTATTACTAAAGAACTCATTTGCCAACAATATTGCTTAACTTCATTGGGAGACCCGGTATGGTTATTCATATTCTCTCATTCAAGAGAATGGGCAGATGCTGAGTTCCAAGAAAGGGTTGATACCTCTGATATAATTAATCCAGGTAAAGCTTGGGAATTAAGAAAAGATTTATGGGAACAGTTCTTGGTAAATGGTAAATTTGATTATACCTATAATGAGAGAATCATCCATGTTATTAAACCATTGATAAGATTATTGAAGGACGATAATGACACTCGTAAAGCAGTATTACCAATATTCAATGGTGATATGGACGGATTAGATACCGATTGGTATGATGGTAGTAGACGTATACCCTGCTCTATGTATTATGACTTCCTTATCCGTCAGAATGGTAAAGGAGAGAAGGTATTACATATTTGCTATCATCAAAGGAGTTCAGATTTTGTTACTCATTTTGGTAATGATGTATACCTTGCATGGAAACTTATGGAATATGTAGCTAAAGAGGTTGGAGTTAAACCTGGCTACTTGTATCATACCATTGATTCTCTTCATGCTTATAAGAAAGATTGGTTAGCATTAGCATCTAATCTGGAAGACTTACAAGAGAAATATTAATAATGAGGGATGTATCTACTATAGGTGGGTATGTCCCTTTTTCTATTTTAAAATATGGAAACACGGTATCATATTATAAAGAACAAGAAAGAGCTTAAGAAACTTATTGCTTGTTGTAAAGCTACGGGTTATGCTTGCTGTGACTATGAAACGAATGCCGAACCTATTTATAATAAGAGTTTTAAACCTACAATTCTCTCTGTATCTTGGATGCCTGGGTTTGGTGCTTCCATCCCTTTAGACCATTTCGAAACAAAAGCTTATACTTCACCAGGTTGGAATTGGAAAAAGATGTTAAGGAAATTTGGGGAAGAAGTAATTGAGAATTATGAGATAACTAAGGTTGCATGGAACTGGAAATTTGACGACCAGGTAAACCAGAAGTATCATATATTCTACAGAGGTACATGTTTAGATGGGATGCTTGCTAAATATGTTCTCAACGAGGAAAAACCTCATGACTTAAAGTCAATGGTAAGAAGGTATTTACCAGAGTATGGTAATTATGAAAAGCAAGATGCCTTTGATAAGATACCATGGGATAAAAAGGAATTAGACCCACTTTGCCATTACGGTTGTCAAGATACGGATTATACTCTTAGGTTAATGTTATTCTTTGAAAAGAAGTTGATTGATTTGGGTATGTATTCGGTATTCCGTAATTTATTTATGTGTAATTCACGAGTACTCACCTCAGTAGAGAAAGAGGGATTATATCTAGATACTGAGTTCAATAAAAAGCTTCTGGAAGAATATAAACCAAAAATAGATGCTGCTAGACAAGCAATATATGACTTGCCAAGAGTAAAGAAATTCGAAAAGAAGTACAACCAAGAAAAGATTGATAAGTATATTCAATCTATCGAAGCTGAACTTGAGGAATTAGATTATAATGACCCAAAAGACAAACGAAAGATTGCATTAAGGGAACAGAAAATATCGAATATCAAGGCAGGTATATTCACAACTAAAAAGGAACAGGAATTAATAAGACCCATTAACCTTGGTAGCCCAGTTGATTTGCCTAAGCTAATGTATTCAGAGGATGGATTCCATTTCGATGTAATTAAAGATAATGATTCTGGTAAACCAAGTACAGATGAAGAAACCCTAACTAACTTAAGGTTAACAGTTAAAAAACCCGATTCACCAAAGGCAATATTCTTGGATAAACTTCTCGAACTAAGAGGGTTAGAGAAAATGTATAAGACTTATATTTATGGGTGGTGGGAAAAGGTACAAGATGATTCTCGATTACATGGTAGATATAACATACATGGTACTGACTCTAATAGGTTTAGTTCTGCAGACCCAAATATGCAGCAGATCCCAAAGACAACAGTAGACCCAAATATCAAGAAACAATTGGTAGCTCCTCCAGGTTATCTATATATGGCATTCGACTACTCACAGGCAGAGTTAAGAATGATGGCTCATTTATCAGGTGATGAAACTTATCTGGAAGCATTTGCAAAGGGCGTAGACCCTCACCTTGGTATAGCAGCAGCAAAATATGGGGTTCCAATTGAGGAAGCCAGTAAAATATACGAAGACGAAAGTCACCCTGACCATAAGCTTTGGAAGACTAGAAGAAAACAAGCTAAGCAAATTGCATTTGGACTTATCTATGGAATTGGAGATGCTTTGCTAGCAGTAAAATTATCAGACCCAAAAGCTGGTATTATAGTTACTAAAGAAGAAGCTCGTAAGGAGATGGATGAGTTCTTTAAGAAACACCCAAAGATACTTAAGTTCAAAGAGAAACAAGAGAAATTCCTTCGTAAGCATGGATATTATACCCAGTTATTTGGTACTAAGAGAAGATTACCCCAAATATACTCAAATGATAAACAAGAAGTTGCTTATGCCATCCGTTTGGGACTTAATTTCCCATGTCAAGGTGCTGCAGCAAATATGACTAATTTTGGAGCTATCCTTGTTTATTGGTTAATGAGACAAGGTAAATTACCTCGTATGCTTGAAGTAGCAACTGTTCATGATGCAGCCTATTTTTACTCAAAGCCTGAATATATTAATACTTGGACTGTTTTTAAAATATGGGATATATTGAGAAACCCTAGTACTAAGAAATATTTTGGTTTTCAAGTGGATGATGTAGATATGTCAATGGACTTCTCTATTGGTAGGTCAATGGCAGAAGAATTACCTTTTATTCCTGGGTATGATTATAGAAAGATGCTTCAACCAGATTTCTCAGTAGAGGAGTATATGGAAGAACATAAGAAGTATAAGAATGTAATCATTAAGGATTATCCTAAATTGTTTAGTAAAGAGATAAAGCAGTATGAGGAAGATTTTAAAGGGAAACTTAGATTGCATTGGTTGCCCTAATTACCATGTTACCAAGAATGGTAAGGTATATTCTAATTATAAGGGTAAAGGTTGGGTAAAATTATCCCTTAATCGAATTAAAAATAACGGATATGTTATAGTTTCTATTAGGGATACGAATGGATATAGGTACACTTATAACATTCATCAATTAGTAGCATTAGTATATGTACCAAACCCAAATAATCATAAGTATGTATGTCATAAGGATAATATAAGAACTCATAATCATTATAAGAACTTATATTGGGGTACTGCTAAGGAAAATACTCAACAATGTATTAGAGATGGTAGGTTTAAATTTTCAGATACAAAGTTAAGTAGACCCGATATACTTCAATTACTTTATGAGTATGATACTGGTATGATAAAAGCAAAACTTGCTAGGAAGTATGGGATATCACCCATGTTAGTATATAAATATATTAAGAAAAGAAAACGTTATGAAAAAGATTTTGAACGGACCCACAGTATGGAGGGCTAAATGCCCAGTATGTGATTGCGAATTTGAATATGATACCAGTGAAACTTTTGGGGTTTATAATAAATTAAACAGTGGTATTTTTAAGGTAATACAATGCCCAAATTGTAAAACCTATATAAATCATTTAGATTCAGTATCTACCATTACAGAAGCGAAAAGAGAAGATACTATGTCTACATAAATAAATATAAATTTATGAGATTATGGCAACAGAAGAAGAGTTTAAAAAAGCAAGCCAATTAACTGCACTTACTTATATGGTAGCAGGATGCTTAAATTATTCTATAGAGAACTTGAATAAATATCTAGATGCCAAGAATTTACACATTAGTGGTTCAGAGAAGATGTTATTCAATCGTATAAAATCCCAGATATCCCAACTTCAATCAAACCTTTATACCTTAGAGGGTATGGCTTTTAAAGTAATGGCAAAAGATGAAGATGGTAAATTAGCTTATGAGGACGCTACTCATATTTATTGGACAGCTTTCCTATTGTTATTAGATAGAGGAGGAACCGATGCTTTATGCGATTTGAGATTAATGGCTTTAGTAGATAAGTTAAGTGTATACAAGTCTCTTCTTAAGTTACCTGGTATGAAATTGGCTTATCAAACTGCTTTTGCTCAAGTTACTAAAGCAATCAGTAAAGGAGAGTTTAGTAAAGAAGACTTTAAAAACCTATTAGAAGTTTATGAAGACAGAACTGAAAAAACTGAAGGTTAAGTTTGAAGGTAAAACTATCGAAATAGATATTCAAAAGGAATTATCTATTAATGAAAATATAATTAATTCTCAGCTACGAGAGTCTCCTTCTAGTTATTATGTACTTTGTTCTCTTAGAGATAAATATATAAAAGAAAGGGATGCACTAGCAAGGGAAAAAGACGAAGCCTATTCTGCTGCTTGGGTTTATATAAAGGATTCGAATGAGAGATTTAACAATGATTATGTATCTCATAAGGCAAATATAAATCCGAAATATAAATCACTATATCAAAGGTATCTGAAAGCGGTAGAGAAATCAAATAAGTTCATAGCTATATGTAGAGCTTATGAGTCACGAGAAAATATACTTCGTACTATTAATGCCAATCTTAGAAAAGGATAGAGATAACTATATTCAATTACATAACTAATTAATTAACATACAATTATGATTTACTCACTAAACTTCATTTCAACCATGGTAGCAGAGCTTTTTAATAAAACTCTACCTGGTTTACCAACCGAAAATCGGGTTTTGATCTTATCTCCGAAAGATATTAACACAACCAAGTCTGGTATCATTATACCTGGAACTGTTTCTGAGGGAGTTCCCAGAAAGGGAGTAGTAGTTAAAAGAGGCACTATAACTGAAGAATATAAAACTTATACCGATCTTACAGAGGTTGGTAGAGTAGTTACTTACGGTATGTATGCTGGTAAAGAATTGGAATTTGAGATCAGACCAGATTGGCCAGAATCTGTAAAGAATATTCTAGAAAAGAATATCGTTACAGTGTTAAGTTTGAATGAGATCATCTATTCAGAGGCTAACAACAATTAAATTTTAAATATTATGGTAAAAGACAAAAAGAAAAAGCTTTCTTCAGAGGGTAGTTCTACTCGAGATAAGATGCTTGCAAGAAAAAAGAAACTAGAATCCAGAGGAAACGGAGGAGGATTAGTATATCCCAAAGAGGGAACACTTAGAATGAGAATTAAATCTCCAGGTGATGACCAAGAATTGGGAATAGAAATTGTTCAATTCTATTTGGGAGGAGATCTTGGAGGAGTAATATCTCCCGCTACTTTTGATGAACCATGCCCTTTCATGGAAAAATATCAGGAATTGAAAAATTCTAAGGATGACGATGATAAGAACCTTGCTAAACTGATAGTACCACGTAGAAGATATGTTATTGGCGGAATCGTTTATGACGATGAGAAAGGTACTAAAGTTGGATATGAAGGTAAGGATAAGGGAGTATTAGTACCATCATCTGTATATCAGGATATTATTGACCTTTACCTTGATGAAGATGAGGCTGGTGATATGACCGATTATAAAACTGGATATGATATTAAGATCAAGAGATCTGGTTCTGGTAAATTTGATACTACTTATTCTGCTACTCAGTGCAAACCTACCAAATTGGACAAGAAATATCAGGGTCAATTGGATTTGGAATCCATAGTTCGTTCTCAAATTAAGTCCTATGAAGAACTCGAAGAGATCTTGGCAAAATTCTTAAAAGAAGATCATGGTGATGATGAGGACGAAGAACCAAAGAAAAAGAAGAAAAAGGGAATCCATAAGGATCACTATATGGAAGACGAAGAACCAAAGAAAAAGAAAAGAAAATATCGTTCAGATATCTAATTGGTGTTAGTAATTCATGTTTGTTGTTGGGTAGAGAGGGTAATTAGATTCGTTCGGTTATCCTCTCTTTTTATTTAAATACTTTACATTATGGCTAAGAAATCTAAGGTAGGCTTAAAGGTACCTACAAAAAATGAGATATTAAAAAAATATGGTGGGATGATGAGATTAGCTTCAGAAACTGTAGAATCTAATCTTTGGTTGCCTTCTACTTTCTTCTCTCTGAATTATACTTTTGGTGGAGGTATCCCATTTGGTAAAATCCTGGAGGTAGCCGGAGAAGAATCATCTGGAAAATCCCTAATAGCTTATAATTTTGCCTATGCTTGTCAACAACTTGGAGGTCATGTAATATGGGTAGATGCTGAACAATCTTGGATGAACTCTTGGGCAGAAACTAATGGAGTAGATCCAGAAAAAGTTACAGTATTGAATGATACTCGTATAGAATATATATCTGATGCTGTAGCAGATTTAGCAATCTATTTACGTTCACAATTAACTCACAATGAGCCGATTCTCTTAGTGATAGATTCTATTGCTGCTATGGACTGTGCAGATAACATAGATTCTAAAATGGTAGAGGGTAAAGCAGAAATGGGAGGTAGAGCTAAGGCATTATATAAATACTTCCGTATCAGAAGCGAGTTATTCTATAAACTGGGAGTTACACAGATTTATATCAACCAATTAAGAACTGCTCTAAATGTAGGATTTGGAAAGGATAATACAACCACTACAGGTGGAGCTGCTCTTAAATTCTATGCTTCAATTAGAGCTGCTTTTTATTCAGGGAGAAGTATTACAGTAAAACAAAAAGGGAAGGAAAGGAAAGCTGGGAAGTTAGTTACTATTCGGCTTATTAAAAATAAAGTGGCTCCTCCAAGACCTACTATTAGTAAATGCCCAGTTTATTTTAACCCTAAGTTCCATGAAGTAGGTTTCGATAGATGTTATGCTCTTGAGGATGTATTAGTAGAAAATGACATCATAGAAAAATCCTCAGGTGGAGTATATAAGTTCAAAGGGGAAAACCTTGCAAGAGGAGAAGAGAAATTTCAAAAACTCTTAGAAGAAGATGATGAACTTCGTCGTAAATTACTTCGTAAAGCCGAAATTAATACTATAGGTACTACTAGAAAGAAGATAGTAGCATTGACTACTAATTTATATCCAGTAGATGGAGTAGAATACGAATCTTATAATGATTCAGAAGACGAGGAGGAAGAAGATGAATAAAGAAGAAATAGAGAAAATTATCAAGGAATACCTTAAAGAGAATCTAAGAATAGAACCTAAGGTTAAGTATGTTGATGAGTATAGCTCACCAGAGAACTATCTGGATGTTTACCTTGGTAAAGAGAAGATTCAAGAAGTTTTACTGAATTAGGTTTTAGAGGATGAAAACAAGTAATAATACTAATCAAGTTGGAGGTACTCATTACCAATTTGAGATTGAACCAGTACATTTAATGGTAAAGTATAACCTTAACTGGTTTCAGGGAGAAATATTAAAATACGTATCCAGACATACTAATAAGAATGGTAAACAAGATTTAGAAAAAGCCCTACATATATGTGATATGGCAATAGATCTAAAACCAAGCATTATTTCAAAAATATCTTTATCAGAGAACGGAGAAGAATACTTTGAGACCTATATATCTCAGATGAGTATTTTGGATATGTTTAGAGGTTTAGATAGATCTATCTGGACTTATCAGAACGGTTTTGTAAAAGCTATAAAATATCTCCTATTAGGAGATTGGGTAAAATGTAGAGAAGCTATCTTTATTTTAAAAATGAGTTTCTATGAATAAGAAAAAAACTGTACTACTTGTGGATGGTTGCAATTTACTTCACCAAAGTTTTCACAAGTTCGAGAAGCTGAAATCAACTGATGGTAAACCCAGTGGAGCAATATTTGGATTTTTCAAATCACTACACATGTATCTTACAAGGTTTGAACCAGATGAGGTTTATATTTCATTTGATAATGGTCATTCTCCAGTAAGGATGAAATTATTACCTAACTATAAGGGACATCGGAAAAATATCTCAGTTGATTATGAATCTTTGCAAAGTCAAAAGGCAATCATAATGAAAATGCTGGGTATGCTAAGAATTAATTATATATTCGATAAGAATAATAATACCGTATATGAGGGAGATGATTTCTTAGCATACCTTGCAATTAAAAAATTCCAATCTGAGAAGGTAATCTTAATATCCTCAGATAAGGATTTCAATCAGCTATTGAATAAGAACCTTCGGATATATAATCCTCGAAAAGATGAAATGATTCGAGTAGAGAATTGTAAAGATCTATTTGGATACCATGCCCATGAAACTGTAGAATACCTTGCAATGGTGGGGGATACTTCTGATGATATACCTGGATTTCCAGGTATAGGTCCAGTAAAAGCAAGAAAAATACTTGATGAAGGTAGAATTGAGAAATTTATTGCTCAGAGCAAGAATAAAGAATATCTTCAGATATGGAAAAGGAATGAACAATTGATTGATCTATTCTGGTTTGTAAGACATAATCCATTAGAGAAATTACCTCTTAAATCAAAGAAGAAGTTTAAGTATGATAAGTTTAAAAAGATATGTGTAGAATACTCTTTATCTTCATTCTTAACTGACCAATTTATTCAACCCTTTAAAGAATTACACCATGAGTAAAAGAATTATGTTTGTAGGCCCATCAGGCATAGGGAAAACTACTTTAGCAAAGTATATATCCGAGAAATATGATATACCCTTTATTTCTGGTAGTATGACTGATCTATTGCCAGCTACTAAAGATCTATCTCATACAGAGATATTATCTTTGGGATCAGAAGCCCTGTATAGATCCGATTTTCAATTATTAAATCTGAGGAACAAATTATTCAAAGATAGAGAGGAATTTGTTACCGATAGGAGTTATGCTGATCTAGCTGCCTATTTTTGGTATAAACAATCTAAATCTCTCCCAGAATGTGAGATGGAACACTTTTTCTGTCAATGCCAAACATTAATGGAAATTCAATGTGATCTAGTTATATTCCTCCCTTTGAATCTAGATAATTATAAGGGATGGGATATAGAAGAGAATGGTAAGAGAATAATAAACCGGTACTTCCAGATTCAAATATCTTCTCTTATGAGTGAATTGCTTGCAAATTGGGAAGTACCTACTGTATGTCTATCAAGTTTGGATTTGGAAGAAAGAAAAGAACAAATCGATTATCATCTTAATAGGATATGGGTATGGAGAAACAGAAACAAGTGATAGCAATAGTCTTCTCAGATTTGCATTTGAATATCTATGCTAAATTTAATGAGAATAATAAAAGAACCCTGGATAGTTTCAGGGTTCTGTCGATTATAAATGAACAATGTAAAAAGTATCAATGTCCTGCTTTATTCTGTGGGGATTTATTTCATAAAGCCGAAACACTGGACCAAGAATTAGCTGAGATTTGTTACAATGAGTTTAATAAACTTGGTAAACTAAATATATTGGCTATTTCGGGGAATCATTGCATAAAGAAGGTAAGTAGGATTGGTACTCATCCATTTAGTTGGCTTTATTTAGTAGAAAGGCATGGTATAGAAATTATGGATTATCACAATAGACCACTATCTGCTTATCATCAGGATATAATGGTCTATGGAGTTCCATATATTGATAATAATGTAGGTCTAAGTGAATACCTTAAGAAACTTAAATTAGATAAGAATGTTAAGAATATTCTTTTACTACACACTGATTATCCTGGAGCTAAGGATACAGATGGTAGGGAGATTAATTCAGTAGAAAACCTAAATGTAAATGTTCTTAATAAATTTGACCTGGTATTATGTGGACATATACATAAACCCCAAAGACTTTCTAAAAAGGTCTATATGATTGGAGCTCCTTATCAACAAAGGAGAACTGATAAAGATTGTAAACTTGGATATTGGAAACTTTATTCTGATCTTTCTATGGAGTTTGTAGAATTAAAGGGATTTCCGAAATTTGTTGATGTAGAATCCGAAGATGAGATTAAAGATGATGGCAATTATTATACGGTATTACCTAAAAAATCTAGTATACAAGTAAATACTAACCATCAAATAACTAAGCAATTATCTAAGAAAACTCTAGCAAAAAGGTACCTAAAAGAAAAAGGTATCAAGGATGAGGTTAAAACTAAGCTATTAATCGAAACATTAAAAAAGGCTGAATCATGTTAACATTTACTACGCTAAATGCTGTGGGATTTTGTTCAATTGAAAACTTACATCTACAGTTAAATACAAACTGTACAGTACTAATTAAGGCAACCAATGGCAAAGGGAAGAGTTCTATTCTGTCTTCATTAGTATGGGCATTATATGGTAAAAACTTAAAGGGAGTATCTAATGTGAACACTTGGGAATCGGTTAGACCCAAAGATTATTTGGGAACTACGGTAGAACTCTATTTTCAGAAAGATTCTCATCTATTCAAAATAATTCGATGTCAGAAATATAAGGGTATCCTTGAGGATGGAGTAAAAGGTAATGATAGGCTTATATTCCTAAAAGACAATGAATTAGTAAGTGTAAAGGGCAAGAATCAAATCCAGGATGAAATTTGTAAAGAAGTAGGATTATCTTACACTCTATTCATGAACTCTATAATGTTTGGTCAGGGTATTAAACGATTAATACAAGAGTCGAATTCTGATAAGAAAAAGATATTCGAGGAAGTATTCGATTTAGAGTTCTTAAACCTTGCAAAAGGAATTGCCCAGCAAGATAAAAATAACTTAATAGCAAAGGTAAATGAGGTAGAACATGAATCTGAATTACTTAAGAGAGAACTAGACACCAACAGGGAAGCTTACTTTGATTTAAGAGATAGGGAGAAGTCTTTTAAGAAAAAGATAAGGGATGAGAAAAGAGAACTAAAGCAAGATAGAGAAAAGCTCACTAAGTTACTAATCGAAAAAAAGAAACGGATTAAAGACGAGGTAGATGCTACTATTCAGGTAAAGATTAAGAAACAGGATAACTTAATCTTAGATTTAAAGAGTAAGATAAAGGATGCAAAGAATCTATCGAATGTACCCCTTAAGAAAGTAATCAAAGAATTAGTAATACAGTTAGAATCTGGTCACTACAAACGTGCATTACGAGATGCTAAATCAATATATAAGGCATTCTCTGACCTTGATAAATACGATAAAGAATATCAAGAAGCCTTAGAAAGATTAGAAGAGCTTAGTAGCGTAAATGATAAATATAAGAAATTAAAATCAGATTGTGATGATATTGCTTCTGACATTGCTTCTATTGATGAAGATCTGGCTAAGCTCAAACAGGAAAAGCTTAAGGTTATGTCTCCCAAATATAAACAAAAGCTTAAAGAGATTAGGAAAAAGTTACGTAAAGTTGATGAGGATTTTCACAATAAAGAATTAGAATTAGAGAACTATAATTGGTTGATAGATGATCCTCTTGGTAATAATGGTATAAAAGCTTATTTATTCGATTCTTCTTTAGAGAGGTTAAATTCTACATTAGATAGATATGCCCAGGTATTAGGGTTTAGGATTGAATTCACTATCGATCTGGGTACTGCTAGAAAAGATTTTGTTACTCTAATTGAAAGAGATGGGCAAATTATTGATTATGATGAACTATCAGGAGGAGAAAAACAAATATGTAATATAGCAATGGCTTTTGCTATGAATGAAGCTCTTACTGCATCTAAGGGTATAAATCTTGCTTTTTTAGATGAGGTATTTGAATCACTTAGTTCAGATAATATAGAAGTAGTGATTTCTTTAATACGACATACCTTTTCGGATAAAACCCTTTTCTTAATCACACACCATGATTCATTACCTTTGGGTAATACTAAAATTCTGCAAGTTGAAAAAGTCAATGGCCTAAGTAGGTATCAATTACTATAAGGATATATAATCCTTAAAACAAGACAATGAACTTATGGCAAATGATCGCACTTGTCGTATTGCTGGCAGGGGTTACGATTAGTATGTTTTTCCCTGTGTTAAATCCG
>ERZ773181.224-NODE-224-length-70031-cov-13.191051_pt1 | contig 70031 bp, 69 predicted proteins | sample MGYA00581001_ERZ773181 | MGnify/ENA primary metagenome ERZ773181 (study PRJEB29015, sample SAMEA2737780) | human gut metagenome | biome: human gut; feature: human-associated habitat; material: faeces | place: China | collected 2012 ...
ATCGGGCCGTCAGCAAATGGGAGCGTGGGCTCAGTTATCCCGATGTGACCCTATTGGAGCCGTTGGCGGATGCGCTGGGGATCGGCGTAGGGGAGCTGCTGACCTGCCGGCGGCGGGAGCCTGACGGGGCCGAGCTGGAAATGCCCGCCCTCCACTCGGTGCTGACCATCACGCAGGAGGAAAAGCGCCTTCGCACCCGCCGGACACGGATCATTGCCATAGCCGCAGCCGCAGCTGCGGTGGTACTTGCGGTATTGACCACGATGCAGCACAACGGCGCACTGTTGTACCGGCAGCCTACCACTGCGCCCAACGGCAGCATCACTTTGACCGTGTACCGGGATCGGCTTTTAGGGGGTCAGTTCCAGATCACATCCGACCAGCCTCTTTATATAGAGGGCATCCGGTGCGATCACTGTGGTCAGCGACAGGCTCGGTGGCTGCGCCAGCTTCCGCTGGATGACAGGCTCTCCGCTGTCGACGCGCTGCTGTGGTCTGCGGACAGCCGCTATCTGCTGCTGTGCGGCACCACCGGATATCGCCCCGCCCCGGCACACCTGTCTCTTTGGGATTTCGGGCAACACGGAGAGGATACGCCCATCCGCGAAAGAGAGGACATTCACCTTTCCATCCTACAGCAGCTGTCCGGCTACGATGCCTACTATACATACACGGCAGCGGATGAGCCGCTGCCCGCTGCGCCGCCGGAGCCGATGCTGCCCGCCTTGCCCGGAAATGGCTGGCTGCCGGAGGTCACTCTGTCGGATGCCCGTTGGGTCGGCGGCAGCCATCAGCTTACGATGAACTATACGTATGACGGCACGGATGATCTGCGTCACTGCGGCGAGCTGCAGTATGATGCGGATACGGATACGGTACTGTCGGTAACGGAGACAGCCGCAGCGGATCGTGCAAAAGGAGTTACATCATGAAGAAGCACTTCGTATGCATCCTGATGCTGCTGTGTGCTTTGCTGTGCGGCTGCGGCGGCAGAGATGATACGTCTCAAAGCACGCTCCGTATTGCAGCCGCCTTCCGCTCGGAGGAGCTGGATGCACTGGCCGCGCAGTTTGAGGCACTCCATGGAGACTGCACGGTTGTGGTGGACTACTATCCGGACAACGCCTACGACCGGCTGTGTACGGAGATCATGGCAGGAGATGGGCCGGATGTGCTGAACCTGTACGGACTGTCGCTTCCCTTGGACGCGCCCTATTTGGAGGATCTCTACGGGTATATCGACGCCGACGAGGAGCTGCACCGGGAGGATTTTGTACCTGCCGTGCTGTCCTCTCTGGAGGTCGGCGGTGTGCTGCGCTCCCTTCCTGCCACCTATGAGGTGGTGACGTTGAGCGCAAGGACATCCGATGTAGGTACCGGCACAAGCTGGACTTTTGAGGAGATGTGCGATGCTTTGACGCAGCGCCCGCAGTGCCGCCTGCTGCCGGAATACTGGGTACAAACGGAATTTCTGCGCTGGATCGCCGCCATCAGCGTAGGTCAGTTCATTAACTGGGAGCACCACACCGCCAATTACAGCAGTGCGGCGTTTCAGGAGCAGCTTCAATTCTGCGCTCTGCTGCCGGAGACAGCGGCGCGCCCGGCAAACCGCGACCCGGAAAGCTGTCTCACCCACTTTGATGTTGTGCAGAACGGCACCGGTCTCCAACAGTTGTCGAACCTTTGGGGGGAGCCGTTTACCTTTATCGGCTTCCCGACAGAAAGCGGTAGCGGCAGCTTTTTTGAATGCACCACACTGCATCTGGGCATTTCCGCCAACAGTCAGAAAAAGTCGCTGGCGTGGGAGTTTGTGAAGCTGGCTGTAAGTCAGGAGACCCAGCAGCAGCTATCTCGGCGGATGTATATGCCCGTGCGAAGGGACGTCATGGAGGCGCAGGTAAAAGCAGCGGTCTCCGATGAGGCGGTACAGCGGCAATATTTTCAGCTGGTGTCCCAGCCCCTGGTTTTTATCGGGTACAACGCGGATGTAGCGGAAATTATCTTAGAAGAGGGAACCGCCTGCTTTGACGGCAAGCGCACGGTGGAGGAGGCCGCGGAGCGCATCCAGAACCGGGTGACGTTGTATCTCTCGGAGATTGAATAGGAGGCCGCTATGCAGGGATATCATTTCCAAAAATCTCTCCCCTATCTGCTCCCCAGCGGCACAGGAACGACGCTGTTTTACACAGCACCATTCCTCGTGATGCTGCTTTATGCCTTCTCCGGCGGCGGTGGACTGGCGGCGCTGTGCGGCAACCACGCCTTTACGGTGGGTGCGCGGAACACGGCTGTCTATCTGTTTTGCGGCATCGGCGCTGCGCTGTTGTTGGGCATGTGGGTCGCGCTGGCGCTGCGTCCCCGGAGCCTTTCCGTAAAGCTGGCGCTGCTGGCGCCGCTGATGCTCCCCTCCGCCGCCGTGGCGGTGCTCTGGCGAACACTGATCCCGTGGGAGAGCCTGTGGGTGCTGATCCTGCTGCTGGTCTGGAAGGTCACTGGCGTCAACGCCGTGCTGTTTACCGCCGCCCACAACAAGATCCCCAGTGAGGTCATCGAGAGCGGCCAACTGGACGGGGCTGGCGGCTTGAGGCTGTTCCTCCGCGTCAAGTGGCCGTATCTGGTCAGCAGCGTGTTCTTTGCCGCACTGATCGACCTACTTTTCGCATGGCGCACCTTCCGGGAGGTCTACCTTTTGACGGGGGACTATCCCCACGACAGCCTCTACCTCATCCAGCACTACTTGATGCATATGTTCCGCCGCCTGCAATATGGCAGGCTGGCTACCGCATCCATCGTGGTGGTCGTGGCGGTAGTCGTCATAACGGGGTTGATATTTCTGCTGACCAACGCGCAGGGAAAGGATGTGGAAGCATGAAGACACTGGCGAAAGCGCTCCTTGTTCTCCTTGCCCTTCTGCCGGTGGGTATATTGCTTTGGCTGGCCGTCCCCCAGCTTTCGTTATTATGGGGCGACCGCGCCTACTGGCGGGGCTACGCCGTCTCGCTGGGACTGACAGCGGTCATCCTGCTTTTCCAGTTGGCGGTGGCGCTGCCGGCGGCCTATGGTTTGGCCCGCTGGCGAGGACGACTGCGAGATGCCGCATACCTGCTGTACTGTCTGCTGACGCTGCTGCCGGTACAGGTGATGCTGCTGCCCAACTACCTGGTGTGCCGTGCGTTAGGGCTGCTGAACACCCAACTTGCCATTGTGCTGCTGGGGGCATTCTCTCCGCTGTCAGTTTTCCTGTTGGCTCGCGCTATGCAGCGCATCGGCGTGGAGCAGAGCGAGGCTGCCTCGCTGGACGGGGCCGGAGCTTGGACGATTTTTCGCCGCATCTATCTGCCGCAGGTAAGGGACACCGCCTATATTGCCGCGGGGTTGGCATTTCTGGATCAATGGAGCATGGTGGAGCTGCCGCTGGTGCTGCTGTCAGATGAAAGCAAGCTGCCACTGTCCATCCTCCTGACCCGTACCGCTTTCGCCGCTCCCCATGCCGGTGCCGCCTTATATCTGCTGCCAGCGGCGGTTGCGGTTGCGGTTGCGGTCGCGGCCATATGCGTGCGGGGCAAGTGCAAGTGGGATATCGGTATTCTTTGATTACAGCATGGTCATTTTTGTGCCATCACACGACACGCCTCAAACGTGGAATCAATAAGGCCACAGCGGGTGGATGCAGAGTCCTCTGCAAATCCGTCATACGTTCTTTCAAATGGGAACTGTTATCTACAGATCATACCACATCGTTCTCGGGTTCAGGAAAATCTTCTTTTTTTTTCTCGCACTTTATGGTATATTGATTTTACAGGAGGTGAGCACATGGCACCATACAGCATTGAAGAACTTCGCATGATTGTTTCGCCTAAACTAACAATACGGAGAGGAGTCCTATCTGACAAACTGTGATTGGAGGTAGCGCTATGTATCGTTCCAAAAGCCTACGCGGTATCGCCGCGATGATCGCCTTGATCGGCATGATCTGTACATTTTCCGCCTGCTCCAGCAACGATGCACCGCAGAAGCTGTCGGAGATGGAAGAATCTGTGCTTCTTCAGCATCTTGCAGACGATGCAATCACGATCCCTGCGGGGCTTGAAATATCCACCATTCGTGATATGATCGCTGCTCTTGAGGCTGACCCGGACAGACCAGCACCGATTGTAGACTGGACGGTGTATTCGGATTTCTATGAAGAAGTAAGAGATTTTGTGAAAGACTATTACAGCATGGAGTCGTGAGGCGGAATTTGAACGCGCGAGACCACAGGACGGCAGACGCTGCTGTGACAGATGTGCGGCAATCAAGGAATATAAAAAAGGAAACGGCAGCGCCGTTTCCTTTTCTATATTGGGCAGAGCGGACTTTTTTCTTTACTGGCCGGGCTGACGGATGACAATGATGTTGTCCATCAGGTCGATCTTCTGGATGCTGCCGGTGACGGCAGTGGGGACGCCCATGATGTCCGTGAAGATCAGCTGGCCGTTCTTCTCCGTGACGGAGGCCACATTTTTACACAGCACTTGCTGAGCGGTGTTGTAGACGGTGGACAGGCACATCGTTATTCCCCCTTCAGGATGCGGAGGGCCTCCTCCAGCTTTTCGTTGCCCAGCGTAAAGTCCACCACCGCATCGTGGAGCAGCTGCTGGGCTTCGCCGTCTACATCGTGGGCCAGCTCGTGCAGCTCCTCGGCGTGGTGGCGGTTGTGACCCAGCATATACGTCAGCAGCGCCAGCGCCTCCTCCGGGGAGTGGTGGTCGTGGGAATGGGTGTGTTCATGGTCATGGGGATGCACATGGTCGTGGTCGTGTTCATGGCACATAGGCCCACCTCCTGTTCAAAGTTGGCTCTATCTTAGCACGGCGCGGAGGAGAAGTCAATTCGCCGGTGCTTTTTGCGGATTTAGCGGACAGATACCAATAAACTGTCAATTATCTGTGCAAAACAGACAAATGAATTGACATCAAAAACGGAATTATGTATAATTTCCCAAAGGGGAGAGGCGCTTGTGCGTTTATCTAAAAAGGGGAGGGAGACCCGTCCCGGATGCTCGGCGATCCCACGAACCGGTAAAAGGAGCAGTAAAATGAGCGAGAACCATGTCCACGACCATGCGGACGAAAACGGAACGACACACACCCACAGCCACCAGCACGCCCACCAGCAGACGAAGGCGGTGCTCAACCGCATCTCCCGGGCGCAGGGGCATCTGGAGGCGGTGCGGAAAATGATCGAGCGGGGCGAGGACTGCGCCGAGGTGCTGGTGCAGCTCAGCGCCGTGATCTCTGCCCTGAACAGCACGGGCCGCGTGATCCTGAAGGATCACATCGCCCACTGTATCGTGGACGCGGTGGAGGCCGACGATATGGAGCCGATCGAGGCGCTGAATCAGGCTATCGACCGGTTTATGCGATAAGCGCCGTGTGCCTAAAACGGCGTGACGGCGCGTTGACAGCCGGCAGCGGCACAGCTATAATAGTGACAGGAGGAATATCCGATGATCTCAGCCATCGTGTACACATCCAACAGCGGCTATACCGCGGAATATGCGCGGATGCTGGGGGAACTGACCGGTCTGCCGGTGTATGACCTGCATCGGGTAAGTGACCCGCAGCCCCAGCGGGAGGTCATCTTCCTGGGCTGGCTCATGGCGGGCAACGTCAAGGGATACGCCAAGGCTGACCGGCTCTACAAGGTGCGCGCCGTATGTCAGGTGGGCATGGGGCCAGCCACGAAGGCCGCGTCGGACAAGCTGCGGCAGAAGCTGAAGCTGGCGCCGGAGGTGCAGGTATTCACCCTACAGGGCGGCTTTGATATCCGCAGGCTCCACGGGCCGTACAAATGGATCATGCAGGTGAAATGCAGGGATATCCGCCGGACGCTGGAGGGTAAGGCGAGCCTGACCCCCGCCCAGCAGCTGACCTACGACATGGCGACAAGGGGCGCCAGCGCTGTAAAGCAGGAGAACTTGACAAGTATTGTGGATTGGTATAAAACGACGAGATAAGGAGGCTGCCATGAAGAAGTTTTTACATGTGCTCGCCGATGCGGCGAAGAAGGCGGCAAGCGCCGCATTGTCGCTGGTGGGAGAGGGTGTATCGCTGGGGCTTTCCGCAGCCAGAAGCGCCGCCGCTGCGGTGGGCCGTCTGACAGCGAGGCTGTCCGGCAGACTGGCCCGGTGTGTGGGCGGTAAGCTGAAAGCGCATCTGGCGCCGACGCTGCTGGTCGTGATGATCGTGTCCGGCTCTGTGGCGCTGCTGTCCTGCGTGGGCTGGCTGGTGGCCCGGAAAGCACGGTAAGCACCGCAAAAAGGTATACAACGGGGAGGTGCGCTGTGCATCTCCCCGAAATGCTGTGAAGCAATATCAACGCAAAAGGAGTGTCCTGTATGGAAAGAAAAGAATTTAAGGCGGAGTCCAAGCGGCTGTTGGATCTGATGATCAACTCCATCTACACCCACAAGGAGATCTTCCTGCGGGAGATCATCTCTAACGCCTCCGACGCCATCGACAAGCTGTGCTACCTCAGCCTGACCGATGATAAGGTGGGCATCAAGCGGGATGAGTTTGCCATCAGACTGGTGCTGGACAAGGAAAAGCGGCTGCTGACCGTCAGCGACAACGGCATCGGCATGGACCGGGAGGACCTGGAGAACAATCTGGGCGTCATCGCCTCCTCCGGCAGCCTCAAGTTCCGGCAGGAGATGGACGGCGACGCCGGTGCGGACACCGATATTATCGGACAGTTCGGCGTGGGCTTCTACTCCGCCTTTATGGTGGCGGACGAGATCACCGTCATCACCAGAAAGTACGGGCAGGAGCAGGCGTGGAAATGGCAGTCCACCGGCGTGGACGGCTACACCATCGAGCCCTGCGAAAAGGAGACGGTGGGCACCGACATCATCATGCACATCAAGGAGGACGGCGAGGAGAAGGACGAGTACAGCCAGTACCTGCGGGAGTACCCGCTGCAAAAGCTGGTGAAGAAATACTCCGACTACATCCGCTTCCCCATCCGCATGGAGCTTCCCCATCCAGTCCTGAAGGAGGGCAGCACCGAGGAGAATCCGGAGTACGAGGAAAAGTTCGAGTGGGAGACCCTCAACAGCATGGTTCCTCTATGGCAGCGGAAGAAGGGAGACGTCACCAAGGAGGAGTACGACGAGTTCTATCAGCAGCGTTTTGCCGACCCCAACCCGCCGCTGAGTGTTATCACCGTGTCCGCCGAGGGCGCTGTGACCTACAAGGCCATGCTGTTTATCCCATCCAAGGCCACCGGGCGGTACTACACCGAGGACTACGAGAGCGGTTTGCAGCTCTACTCCGCCGGTGTGATGATCATGGACAAGTGCGCCGATCTGGTGCCGGAGTGCTTCAACTTCGTCCGGGGCGTGGTGGACTCGCCCGACCTGAATCTGAACATCTCCCGTGAGCTTTTGCAGCACGACCGGCAGTTGAAGCTCATCTGCACCAATCTGGAGAAGAAGATCAAGGCGGAGCTGGAGCGTCTGCTGCGGGATGAGCGGGAGAAGTACGAGCAGTTCTGGCTGAGCTACGGCCGGCAGCTGAAAATGTGCGCCATGGACAACTACGGCGCCAAGAAGGAGACCTTGCAGGATCTGCTGCTGTTCTACTCCTCCACGGAGAAGAAGCTGGTAACGCTGGCGGAGTATGTGGGCCGGATGCAGGAGGGGCAGAAGTACATCTATTTCGCCTCCGGCGACACAGTGGAGGCCATCGACCACATGCCCCAAACCGAGCTGCTGAAGGATCACAGCATGGAGATCCTGTACTTTACGGACAAGGCGGACGAATTCCTGTCTGATATCCTGCACACCTATCAGGATAAGCCCTTCCGCTCTGCCATTGACGGCGATCTGGAGCTGGGGGACGAGCAGAAGCCGGACGAGACCGAGCATTATAAGGAGTCCTTCGGCTTCATCAAGGAGGTCTTGGGCGACCGCGTGGACACGGTGAAGGCATCCACCAAGCTGAAGACCCATCCGGTGTGCCTCACCAGCGGCGAGGGCGTGACCTTCGAGATGGAGAAGTACTTCACGGCGGTGCAGCCGGAGTTGGGGCTGAAGGCCAAGCGCATTCTGGAGCTCAACGTGGATCACCCGGCGTTTATGGCGCTTGAGACGGCGCGGGTACTGGACCCGGAGCGTGCCAAGAAGTACGCGGAGATCCTGTACAACCAGGCGCTCCTCATCGCGGGACTGCCCATCGAGAACCCGTCGGCCTACACCGACCTGCTCTGCTCTCTCTGGAAATAAACCGAAAAAAGGATGACTGCCGAAGCAGTCATCCTTTTTTGCAAAAATCAACAAAAAACGCTGTTCTGTTCTTGCGAGATTTGACGGAAAGTGATAAAATGCAGACATAAGCGTGCACATGGTGTGCCAAGCACAGACAAATCGCCAAAATTCAGGGAGCGTCCCTGTCAAAAGGAGTTTTGCCCATGAAAGACTTGAAGCACATGATCTTTTTCGAGGAGCTGCTGCGGCAGTCCCACAACACGCTGGTGCAGCAGGCCGTCGACGAAGGACAGCTGGCGCTGGGGTATAACTGCTACTATATCCCGGAGGTGCTGCTGAACCTGAAGGGCTGCTTTTCCTCACGGCTGCGGGCGCCCAACAGCGGCACGGCGGAGGTGGCGTCGTACTACATGACCAACCGGAACTGCCCCTATGTGCGCTGTATTTTGGAGCGCGCCATTGAGGGCGGCTTCAACTACCTGAACGCGCTGTTCGGCGCGGAGGGCTGCGCCGCCATGGAGCGGATGGAGGAGCATTTCGCCCTGCTCCAGCCGGTGCAGAATCCACAGTTCGTCACCACCATCATCGACCCGCCCATGAAGGGGGACGAGACCAGTCTGGACTACTACAAGGCTCAACTGCAGCTGAAGGTGCTGGACGTGCTCCGCGACCACTACGGGGTGGATGTGTCCGACGCGGCGCTGCGGGAGGCGGTAGAGCGCCACAACCGGCTTTGCCGCGTGGTCACCGCCATCGGGGATTTCCGCAAGCTGGAAAATCCGCCCATCACCGGGTACGAGTACCATGTGATCGTGCTGGTCAGTCAGGTCTGCCCCCACGACCTGATCCTGCGCTATCTGGAGGAGACGCTGCAAGAGCTGCAAACGCGGCAGCCGGAGCCGGTGTTCCCGTTCCGCGCCCGTGTGGTGGTGGCGGGCAGCGAGATCGACGATCCGGAGTTCACCAAGCTTCTGGAGATGTGCGGCGCCATGGTGGTGGCGGATCGCTACTGCTTCGGCGGCTTCCCCGGCCGGGAGGAGATCGGGATACGGGAGGGGGAGGCGGCGTTTGACGCCATCTGCCGCCACTATCTCCACCATAACCAGTGCGTCCGATTCATGGACGGCGGGAAGATCGACCAGCGCCATCAGGAGCTCCGGCGGCTGGTACGGGAGTACCGCGCCGACGGCGTGATTTACGAGAGCATGAAATTCTGCGAGTTCTGGAGCTACGAAAAGGTGCTGGCCAGCCACGTCTTGCAGCAGGAGATGGGTATCCCATGCTGTACCATTGAAAAGGAGTATAACCTCGGCTCCGTGGGACAGCTTCGTACCCGCTTCCAGGCATTTGTGGAGAGTCTGGAGATCAAGAAGCTCGGCACTGAGAAGGAGGGGAGACTGTGAAGCTGAAAGACTTGACAAACGCTGCGATCGCAGGGATCGATAAGAAGCTGGAGCGGTTTGACCCCAAGTGGCAGGCGGCCCACGGAAAGGGCGGTCTGCGCAGCCGCTATCAGGACAAGACCGGCATCGCCCGCTATCGGGAATGGCGCGGTGTGAAGGACACGTTCGTGGACTACACCGCGTGGCTCAATAACCTGCTGTCCATGGGCAAAATGGTGGTCTCCGCGCCCATCCCCGTTTTGAAGGGCTTCTGGGAGTACCGGTGGATGGGCTCCTATCTGGGCACCTTCGCCTTTATCGACCGGCTGTTTGAGGGTTTCCGGGATGAGGAGCTGAAGATCGCCCACATGAATATGCACTGCATCGTCAACAGCCTGACCCGGAAGATCGCGCTGGTGCTGGCCAACGACAAGCGGCTTGGCGGCGGCAAGCTGTCGGACCGCATTGTACCCATGGACGAGGTGCTGCCGCCGCTGTTCATGGCCGGCTTCAAAAACCTCATTCCCATCCCGATCCAGACGCTGCCGGAGTTCATCATCTGCGACATCGACCAGCATCTGGAGCCGTACTATATCGACGTGGCGGAGTCCTTTGGTTTGGCGGCGGACGTCTGCTCCCGCTGCTCGGCGGAGACGGGCGTGGCCATCGACGACGATTTCCCCATCGTGGGCAAGGCGGTGCTGACCACCAATATGCCCTGCAACGCCAGTGAGGCCACCTCCATGTTCCAGCGGCGGCGGTTTGGTTTGCCGGATTTCCCGGTGACCATGGCCATGATCCACAACGAGCCGGGGGCGCATCCCTACTCTACGCAGGTGCTGAAGGACGCCATCGCCTTTATCGAGGAGCATTACGGCGAGAAGTACGACTGGAACGCGCTGTTCGCCCGGGCGGAGCATATGAACGAACAGAACCGCATCGAGCTGGAGAAGTGGGAGCTGTTCAAGACGCCCTATTCCGCCCTGTGCGGCATTGCCGAAAGCCTGTACCGGCTGTATGGCTGGGCATCGGTGAACGGGCAGGAGGATCAGTTCACCTACAATGACCGCAAGGTGCTGAAGATCATGCTGGACGCCTACCAGCGGCGGCACGAGCCCTTCGGCGGCACCACGCGGCACCGGGCGTTCCTGTGGGGGCCGTCGGCGGTGTACTACACCGACTTCCCCACATGGGTACAGAACTGCTGGGGCATCAACATCGTACTGAACATGGACTCCACCATGGGACACAATATGATCTCCACCACCGACCCGGAGCAGGCCATTCAGGATCTGGCGCTGTTCTCCGAGAAGGGCGTCATGCGGCACCACGCCGTGGGCGGCTGGGAGAACGTGAACGCCCTGTGGGAGTGGGCCAAAAAGTTCAACTGCGACATGGTCATCTTCAACGACAACGTGGCCTGCAAGGGCATGAACGGCGTCCACGCACTGATGGAGGAGCAGGCCCGCGACCTCGGATTCCATTTTATCTTCCTGGAGCACGATCTGGAGGACTGCCGCACCATCTCCCGCCGGGATATGCGCAACATCATCAACAATTACATGACCGTGGTGCTGAACGAAAAGCCGCTGGATGAGACGCTGGTGGACTTCGACGACAGCCTGGCGTGGTAAGGAGGGAGGATATATGAAATTTATCGGGAAACTCCTGAAAACGGTGGTGTTGACGGCTCTTGCCCTGTTTGTGAGCACGTTCGTCATCTATATGTTCAATCTGGAGAACAAGCTGATCTACAAGGTGATCTATCCGTTTTTGCAGAAGCACTACAACAGCCAGCGGCGTGACCGCCGCATCTGAAAAAGGCAAAAAAGATCCCCGCCGCGAGGCGGGTATCTTTTTTGCCTGACAGGGGGGCGTCATTCTGTGGTGTGATGCTCCTTGCCGAAGTGAAGCTCACGCATACCCTCCACCTCGTCGCAGATGGATTTCAGGCTGCAGGAGCCGCAGTCCGTGGGCATACCCTCCAGAATTTTTGTCAGGCTCAGGGTGATGTCCTTGGCAGTCTTGGCCTCCTTGGCCAGCGCGGCGTAATCCGCGTCCGGGGCGGTGATGAACAGCATCTTCACCGCCAGAATGGAGAGGTTCTTTTTATACTGCTGAATAAAGTCGTTGCCGATACGCTGGAAGCTGACGCCGTTTTGCAGCGCCTCCTTGCTGATGCGTACCTGTTCGCGGCTGCTCTCAGAGCTGGTGCGGATCATGTAGCCCTTGGGAAAGACGCGGTACTTGACGAAGTCCATGTCCTGAATGGCGCGGAACGCCTGCTCCGTGTCCTCCTCGTCGTCGGATTCGATGTCACCCACCCGCAGCAGCGCAACGCGGGCGTAGGCGCAGTCGCCCTTCAGCTCACCCAGATCGGGGCCGAAGACCAGGATCTCGTCCTTGGGGATCAGGGCAGGGGAGGTGGTGACGCAGGTGAAGTTGACGGCGGGCTTATCGCCGCCGCCCAGTTCAAAGGCGGCGTCCCGCAGCATCACCAGCTCAAAGGCACCGGCATCCTCCCATGCGTTGGCCGGGTCGTAGTCAAAGCGCCGGGGTGTGGAGGAGCCGGCCAGCCCCTCCACACCGCGGATCATGGCGTTGTAGAGTTCCATTAGAATTTGATATCCACTTTCTTGCGGTCGAAGATCTTGTTGACCTGAATGTAGGCCCATCCCAGCAGCTTCTGATCCAGATTCCAGAAATAGACCACGAACAGAGCGCCGACAATGGCGGTGAGGATGCTCACGACCTTCATGACAGCCTTGCAGAATTTACACATAATCGTGCCTCCTTGTTATGTCCAGAGGTGTCAGGCGCGGGCCATGCCCTTCTGACGGGCGTACTCGGCGGCACCCAGCGCACCCATGAGCTGCGGATCCGTGGTCAGGTCGATGACCTTCAGCTTCAAAACATGCTCGATGGCCTTTTTCAGACCGGCGTTCTTGGCGCAGCCGCCGGTAAGGGTGATGGCGTCCGTGGCGCCTGCCTTCTTGCTCATGACGAAGCAGCGCTTGGCCACCGCCATCTGGATGCCGGCCGCGATCTCGTCCATGGGCTTGCCCTCGCCCACCAGCGTGATGACCTCGCTCTCTGCGAACACCGTACACTGGGCGGTGATGGGGATGACATTCTTCGCCGTCAGGCTCAGGTTGGAGAACTCTGGCAGGCTCATCTCAAAGCTGCGGGCCATGGCCTCGTAGAAACGGCCCGTACCCGCCGCGCACTTATCGTTCATGGCGAAGTTCTTCACCGTGCCGTCGGTGTCGATGGAGATGCCCTTCACGTCCTGACCGCCGATATCAATGATGGCCTTGACCGTGGGATCGGTGACGTGGACGCCCATGGCATGGCAGGAGATCTCGGAGATGTTCTCATCCGCGAAGGGTACCTTGTTCCGGCCGTAGCCCGTGCCGATCAGGTAGCCCAGCTCCTCGGAGGACGTCAGACCTACCTTGGTCAGCACCTCCTCCATAGCCAGCTTGGCGCTGACCTCGGAGTTGATCTTGCTGCGGATGGTGGTATCGGCACAGATCTTCCCGTTCTCGTCCAGAATGACCGCTTTCGTGTAGGTGGAGCCTACGTCACAACCGCCGTAATATTTCATAGCACATACTCCTTTTATAGATGTTGATAAAGGGGGTCACATACAGTTCTCATCGTCGAAGTCGCACAGCGTGGGGTCGAGAGGCTCCGCGCGCATGACGGTACGCATATACTCGTTGACCTTTTCGCGCATGGTCTTGCGGGACACGGTGCGCGGATCCATCAGGTCGTGCTCGATCCAGATCATGTGGTAGCCGCGCTCGCGGCCCTGCTCATCCAGAATGCCCTGCACGGTGGCCATGTTCTTGCAGGCCACGTTCTGGTACATGATGATGAAGTTGGCGTTCCACGCCTCGCACTGACGCCACAGCTCGTCCACCACGTGCTGGTAGCCGCCGTTGGTGTGGCGGCGCATGACCATGCGCTCGTACAGGCGGGCCAGATCCCGCAGCGCCTCCTCCTTGTCCTCCGTCTCCAGAGGCTTGGTGAAGTTCAGGGACTCCATCTCCACCAGCACGTTGATGCCCCAGCAGTTGGCCAGCCAGTTGGAGAAGTTGGCGTAGTAGTGGGCGGGGCAGGACCAGACGATGCCGCGGTAGCGCATCTTGCCGACCCACGCCTCCTCGCGGCGCTCGTAGGACTCCATCAGCAGCTTGTTGACCTTCCGGCAGCTCTTCATGATGCGGGGATCGATGCCGCCGTCCATCTCATAGTTCCACTTGCGGAACAGCTCGTAGGTGGGGCCGATGATCTGGGGATAGGGGGTCTTGTTGACCTCCCACTTCTCCAGCTCGTACCGCGTCTCCTCGTTGAAGCGTTTCATGCTGGCAAAGTAGGCGTCCCAGCTCCACTTGGCGCCGGTCTGCTCCTCGATGAACTTGATGCACGCCCGGATATCCTCCGCGCCCATCTGCACCGTCTCCTCATCCTCATAGCGGACGGGGAAGCACAGGTGGAACACCGGCAGGTCGGGGAAGCGGCGGGACATATAGCTGGAGGCCATGGTAGAGCCGTCGCAGGGCATGGAGGAGGAGATGAAGCACTTGCCCATGTGGGGCAGGGCGTCGATGACCAGTGCGCCGCACTCAGAGGACGGCACGGGGCAGCAGTCGGCGGGCAGGCCGAAGGACTCCACCGCGTCGATGTAGGGGACGCAGGTGAGCTGGTCGATCTCGGACACCAGGAACACCGGCATCAGCTGATAGGGGATACCCAGCAGATCGGGGAAGCCGGCCATCAGCTGCCCCATGGTCATCTCGTCGAACAGGACGACCTTCTTGTTCAGCTCGCGGCTGTTGCCGTTCTTCTCGTCGCACTTGGCGAGGAACACCAGATTCTCCGCCACATAGCGGAAAATGTCGTAGGTCATCAGGTGGCTCATTTTCAGGGCGTTGCCCCGCTGTCCCATGGTGTTCTTATCCATGAAGCCCACGCAGCACATATAGGAGATCATCCAGCGATACCAGAACGTGGTGTTCAGGGCGGGCACCAGATCCTTGGAGAAGGTCGCCAGCAGCATGCCCCAGACCTTCAGCCAGCCGGAGAAGTCGATGAGGGTGCTCTCCACACCGCGCCACTCGCGGCGGACGGTGGCCATGTCGCCTTTACGGTACAGAGTACCCAGATGCTTTTCGCCGTTTTTCAGCAGATCCATGCGTTCTGCACCGGTCATGGCGGCAACGGTCTTGGCCTCGCGGGTCACGCGGGCCACGTTGTCCAGCAGGTGATCCTTCTGTTTGGCGGCAAACGCCTTCCAGTCCGTCTCCTTCAGCAGGTCGAGGGCGATGGAGCCGAACTCCTTCAGGTTCTCAGCCTGCTTCTTCCAGTCCATGTTGTTCCGTGCGCGGAAGAACTGGGGGTTGGGGAATTTCTTCTTCTCAGCCATCAGTGGGCACCTCCGTTCTTGTGGAGCTTTTTGATCTCCAGCGATTCCACAAAGGCCTGCACGCGGGTGCGGAGCTGGCCGGAATTGCCGTTGTTGTACAGGCGGTCGATACTCAGCACGGGCCAATTATACTCCTCGTGCATGATGTGGCTCACCAGCGCGCGCTCGAAGCCCCAGTAGTCGCAGTATTTCATCTGTTCGTAGATGATGCCGTCGGCGTGGAACTCCCGGGCCAGGCGGTCCGCGGTGTCCCGGCGCTGCTGCACCTTCTCGTCGGAGATGTAGCGGGCGCACTCGGAATGCTCCATGATGTGCAGGCAGATCTGGGGCAGGGCGTCCTCGTCGTCCCGGAGGTGGATGATCTCCCGTCCGGGGGTGGAGCCGAAGCAGTAGCGGTCGGATACCACCAGCGCGCCGCAGCTCTCAATGAGCTTGGTCAGGTTGGGGTCGTCGATCTCGCTGCCCACGATGGCGACTCTGGCGCGGAAGGCGGGCTTGGCGTCGGGCTTGCGGGTCTTCAGCTCCTCCAGCGTCTCCCGCAGGTAGGGGAGAATCAGCTGCTTGGGACAGGTGAAGCTCACCAGATTCAGCACGTGGAACTCATAGCCGGTGATAACGGGGTTATCGGCCTTACGCATCTCGCCGATCTCGCTGATGATGGCGCAGACCTCGTTGTGCTCCGCCACCGCCTTGCGGATGGCGGCGTCGGAGGTATCCACGCCGTACTTCTCCGCCAGCGGCTCCAGCACGCGGCGGCGCATCTGCCTGACGTAGGAATCCAGCGTGTAGTCCGTCACTTTGTAAGGGATGTCGCAGTGGGAGACAAAGAAGTTGGGCTTGTCGTTCATCTGCAGGATCTCGAAATGCTCCATGGCGCGGTTCATCATGGAGCAGGCGTCCACGCCGGCCAGCGCGTCCAGAAACTGGTAGCCGCCCTCCATACCGCGCTCCACCAGCGCCCGGGCATACTCGCAGGTGTAGTTGGACATATAATAGGTGGCGATGTCCAGCGAGCCTGTCCGCGGTGCGCGCAGACGCACGGAAAAGCAGTTGCCGAGGTTGAGCAGCGGCTCGGGCATATGGTAGCAGGTGTAGCCGATGGCCAGTCCGCCATCCGCCTGCGCCTGCTTTACCAGCTCGTTGTCGGCGTTTTCCAGCAGATTTTCAAAGTAGATCAAATGCTTCAGATCTCTCAAGGATCACACCTCTTTCCAAATGTGTTTTTTTACAGGATATCAAGTTTTTTGAGGGCCTCGCGGGCGCCTGCCAGCACAGGTGCGTCGGCAGGCAGATCAAAAACACTCAGGCCGCGGATGTCGTTGGCGGCGTGCAGGGAGTCGCTGCCAATACAGGCGAGGAGCTCAGTGCCTTCAATATGGATGTAGGGGATCATGGCGGGGTCGGTGACGCGGTTGATGATGGCGCCGCAGCGGTCATACATCACCAGATCGTCCGCCACACGCCGGATGGTCTGGATGACCTGCGTGCCCTTGCGGCTGGGGTCGGTGATGAGCACCAGATGGGTGACCTTTTCCATGACGCGGCGGTTGATCTGCTCGATCCCCGCCTCGCCGTCAATGACCACATAGTCGAAGTCATTGGCAAGCAGGTGAATGACCTCTTTCAGATAGGCGTTGACCTTGCAGTAGCAGCCCGCCGTCTCCGGCCGTCCGATGGCGAGAAAGGAGAAGGCGCGGCTCTCCACCATGGTGTCGAAGATGCGGTAGCGCGCCTCGCTCAGCAGCTCGATGGCCTCACGGGGCGCACCGTCCTCCACGGAGGCAACGATACCCTTGCGAATGTCGTCCAGCGTTTCGCGTACCTCCACGCCCAGCGCGGTGGACAGACCCACGGCCGGATCGGCGTCGATGGCGAGGATGCGCTTGTCGGGATAGGTCTCTGCCAGCAGCCGCACAAAGGCGGCGGAGATAGAGGTCTTTCCCACGCCGCCTTTACCGGCGACGGCGATGATCTTGGTGTCTCTATTCAATGAGGGAATCACATCCTTTCGGCCTCGAACCGGTCAGACAGCTTGGGGGTTCTGTCCGGTATGTGCGCAGCCATTTTTGCGCGGATCGTCAGTTATTGCACAATGCGAAACATTTGTGTGCAATATTGCCAATACGCTATTGCTATTCTACCATAAAATCCAGCACTTTGCAACGAATGATTCCTGTTTTCTCCGTACATTTTGTTGATTCTGCGAAAAACTTGCCGCACCTGAGGCAAAAAGCGGGGGAGCGGGACTGCTGTCCCGCTCCCCCGCTATGCGATAGGGCGTCTGCACCTGTCCCGACGCGGACGGCGCGGTGCAATAGGGCGTGCGAATATGATCGGAAAACGTTAAAAGGGAGGCGATATATTTGCGTCCGGGCAAAAGAAAAAATCCTGAAACAAAAGGTTTCAGGATTATCTGGTGGAGATAAGCGGGATCGAACCGCTGACCTCTTGAATGCCATTCAAGCGCTCTCCCAGCTGAGCTATACCCCCATATGTTGTTGTCGGCTCGCTGTCGACTTGCTTAGTATAGCATAAACGTGAAAAATGTCAACCCCTAATTTTGTAAATTTCTCAGGAAATTTTCCCCGACACCGAAGGGTGATACGGGAGCCGCTTCTGCGGCTCCCGTATCACCGGAGGAGGACGCGGCGTTTACGCCTTCAGACGGTCTTTTTTGACCTCGTTGAGGCTGGCAAGCACCATGCCGGTCAGCGCGAACAGGGCGATGACGTTGGGCAGGACGATGAGGTTATTGAACATATCCGTCAGCTCCCACACGAAGTCGCTGCCGGAGACAGTGCCGAGGAAGATGAAAACCAGTGCGATAATAGTATAGATAGCGCTGCACAGCTTGCTGTTTCTGCGGCCGAACAGGTAGTTGGCATTGATCTTACCGAACAGGTTCCAGCTCAGGATGGTGGAGAAGGCGAAGAACAGCAGGCAGATGGCCACGAATTTGGCACCCAGACTGGCACCGAACACGGAGCCAAAGGCGGTCTGCGCCAGATTGGTCTTGCCCAGCGATGCGGTAACATCCCCGAAGTAGCCATTGGCCAGAGGGCCGTCGGCAGTGTACAGCGTGCAGATGATGACCAGCGCGTTGAGGGTCAGCACCACGAAGGTGTCGATAAACACGCCGATCATGGCCACCACGCCCTGATCGTGGGCACAGGCCACGTTGGCCTGCGCGTGGGCGTGGGGCGTGGAGCCCATACCGGCCTCATTGGAGAACAGGCCGCGCTTGGCACCCTGGCTGACGGCGGTCTTGATGGCGTAGCCGAAGCCGCCGCCGATGATGGCCTGGGGCTGGAAGGCATACTTGAAGATCATGACGAAGGTGGCCGGGACGTACTGGATGCGGCAGATCAGAATGGCAAGGCCGCCCAGCAGGAAGATACCGGCCATAATGGGGACGATCTTCTCCGTTACGGCAGCAAGGCGCTGCACGCCGCCCAGGAAAATGACAGCGCAGATCACCACCAGCACGATGCCCATGATCCAGGAGGGGACGCCAAAGGCGGTCTCCATGGTGGAGCCGATGGAGTTGGACTGCACCATGCAGCCCATGAAGCCCAGTGCCAGAATGATGGACACGGCGAAAAAGCCCGCCAAAAACTTACCGAAGCCGCCCTTGAACGCGGTGGTGATGTAGTACACCGGGCCGCCCTTGATGTTGCCGTCCGGTTCCACGATGCGGGTCTTCTGCGCCAGCGTGGCCTCGGCGTAGATGGTGGCCATGCCGAAAAAGGCGATGACCCACATCCAGAAGATGGCGCCGGGGCCGCCGGTGAGGATCGCACCGGAGGCGCCCACGATGTTGCCGGTGCCTACCTGCGCGGCGATGGCGGTGGCCAGCGCCTGAAACGAGGTCATACCGCTTTTCTGTGCGCCGCCGCGGAGGTTCAGCTCACCGAAAAACTTCTTCATGCCCTCCCCGAAGCAGCGCACCTGCACAAAGCGGGTGCGGATGGAGTACCACAGGCCTACGCCTACCAGCAGAAAAATGAGGATGTAGCTGCTGAGGTACTCGTTGATCTTGGAAACGATGGGAAACAGTGTGGATTCGATCATGGCTTTTTTTCTCCTTACATAAAAATAGAGCCGCTGTAGAACAGCGACTCTGGAGAAAGTCAGGGGGGCAAGCAAAGATCACTTGTCAGCTCCGTCCTTTTGCCTGAGAGATTCAGCGCACCAGCGCCTTGCACCTTCGGCACCCAATTGAATGGGATTCTCCAGAGTACCCTCCGCATCCGGTCTGTACATTCCGGGTGTCTCATCGGGTGTATCAAATTGATGGACGTATGCTACCACAGAATGTGCGGCTTGGCAACCCCCTTTTCAAAATTTTAATGGACGCTGTATCCATGAACCTCTTGACAACATCGTAAAACGATGTTATAAATATCGTAGAACGACATATGAGGTGGTGACGGCCATGCCGCGGAAAACACTGGACACCCTGTCGGAACCCATGTTCTATGTACTGATGGCGCTGCAAAGGCAGCCCCTGTGCGGGGCGGATATCGCCCAGTGGGTGTCCGAGCGGACGGAGAAGCGCATCATACTGGGTCCCGGTACGCTGTACACCATACTGGGCAAGCTGACGGACGAGCAGATGATCCGGGAAACGGCGGTAGAGGGACGCCGCCGCACCTACGAGACAACGGAGGCCGGAAACAGGCTGTATGACAACGAGGTCGCACGTCTGCGCCGCTGCCTGCGGGACGCGGACGCGGTACGCGGAGAGGAGGAGCCGCCATGCTGAAAACCATCCCCTACTACTTCTATCAGGTGGACGCCATTGAGAGCTGGCTGGACGAACAGGCGCAGAAGGGGCTTTTCCTGCTGGAAACACGCCTCGGCACCGCCATGTCCTTCCGGAAGGAGACGCCCCGCGCCGTGCGCTACCGCATCGATGTAAAACGGAGCATCGGGTACACCGACGAGAAGGCGCGCATCGCCGCCTACCGGGAGATGGGCTGGGAGTACGTCTGCGACCTGACACTGTATCTGGACATCTACCGCTGCGACGACCCCGCCGCCCCGGAGCTGAACACCGACGAGGAGACGCTCCATCAGGTATTGGACAGGCGGCTGCGGTCGGATATCCGGCGGGGCTACGCGGGTATCCTGTTTGCCGTTGTCTGGTGCGGGTGGAATCTGTATGAAGCGCTGCGCATCGATGGCGGACTGTACAGCTCTCTGCTGAGCGGCTACGCGCTGGTGGCGCTGTGCTGGGTGTTGCTGGGCGGCTTCTGGCTGGTACGGCTCGTCGCCGCCATACGCGCCGCGGAGACGACGCAGCAGCGCATCCTGCTAACGCGGGACTATCACTGCACCGCAACGGTGCGTCGGAACCTGCGCCTTCATCGGGCAACAAATTTTATGCTGGCGCTGGCGCTGGTGATCATTGCCGTTCTGTGGATCACCCTCGACCGTAGCAGAGATATCCCGGTCAGCGATGTGCCTGTACCCACCGTGTCGGAGGTATTCCTCGGCGTCTCCCCCGCTCCCAGCCAGCATCCGGGCAGCCCGCACAACGAAAACTCGTGGGCGTCGGAGTCCCCGTCGCTGCTATACCAGCTGCGCTATGTGCGGCAGCACGGCGCGTATATGATCGACCCGGAAATCGGCCAGTATCGCAGCAGCTGGTACTATGATGCTGATGTGTACCAGATCGCGTGGACATGGCTGGCGGAGGGCTACGCCCGAGAGCAGGCGCAGGAAGCCGGCGCGGAGGCGATCACCGTCCCCGGCTGGGAGTGCGCGTGGTACGCCGCAGACGCTGTTCCCTACGGCGGGCAAATGCTGGTGCTGCAAAGCGGCAAGACAGTCTGGCGCATCGGCTACGACGGGGAGCATCGCCTGACGGACGCGCTGGGCGTATTCGCAAGGGCGTGATGCGCGGGGAGCCTTTGAGATCGCGTAGTGACAAGCTTTCCCTGCACGCAAAAAGAACCGCCCGGGGCGGTTCTTTTTTGTTCAGCTCAGTGTGAAGGTCATCTTGACCGGGTTGTGGTCGGACCACGCAAAGCCGGTATCCAGCACGATGGCCTGCGACACCGTTACGTTGGGCGTGGTCAGGAAGCCGTCCACCGTCAGTACATACTGCCCCTCGTGATAGGGGCCGTCCGCGTTGCGGCAGCTGGGGACAGGGGCATTCTCGTCCAGCGGTGCTGCCAGCGAGACATCCACGCCGGCAAACGTCTCGGCGGGAATGGGCTGCGCCCAGGAATAGGACTGATCCGCCTCGCCGAACCACGCGGCGGAGTCACCCAGAAGATCCTTATTAAAGTCGCCGCCTGCCACGCACCAGTTGCCCGCCTCATACTCGGCCTGCATATCTGCCAGCAGCAGCTTCAGCTGCTCGGTGGCGATGGTGCCGTCGCTGGTATACGCGGAGAGATGGAGGTTGTAAAGGACAAGCTCTTTACCCCCTGATACGGGGATACGGCTGACGGAATAGCAGCGATCCAGATCCAGCAGCTTCATAAAGCCGCCCTCGATCGGCAGCTCCACACGGCTGGCCGCGGCGATATCCGCCGTGGAGAAGGTCATCAGACCGGCGCGCGACGCACCGTGGGGCTTGCGCAGCGGATACATGAGGTAGGGGGAGTCGTAGTTCTGGCAGAACACCCAGCTCATGCCGGGCAGCGCCTCGGTGAAATAGGCGCGCTCGTCCACCTGATAGGTGCGGGTGGCGCCGATGTCCACCTCCTGCAGCAGATAGAAGTCGGCGTCCTGCTCCTGCAGGAACGTGCTGATCGCCGTGAGGTTCTTCGTCAGGCGCTCCTTGCTCCATGCACGGGACTCGGTGCCGCCGTCCATGAAGAAGCCGTAATCGGACTCGTAGGCGCCGAAGCCGATATTATAGGAGATCATGGTATAGACGGTGCCGCTCTCCGCGGCGTCTGCATTATGCTCTGGCGTCAGCGTCATATCGCCCAGCCGGTGGTAATCGATGAAAACATACGCCACGTATCCGCCCACCAGCAGCACCACAGCCAGTAGGATACACAGCGCGACCTTCAACCACTTTTTCACACGTATGTGCCTCCTTCGGTTTACAATTTTTCCTCTGTATAGTATAATAAACCTTACTGTATTTGAAAAGAGGGAATCTGCTTGAAAAAAATCGTGATACGCTTCAACGCGCCGGTCATCCTGACCTTCGCCCTGCTGAGCCTGCTGGCGCTGCTGCTGGGGAACTGGACCAACGGTGCCGCCACGCACCAGTATTTCTCCGTATACCGCGCATCGCTGTCCGATCCACTGACCTATGTGCGCTTTGTCGGCCATGTGCTGGGCCATGCGGATTATGAGCATTACATGGGCAATATGCTGCTGCTTTTGCTGGTGGGGCCGGGACTGGAGGAGAAGTACGGCAGCGGTACCATGGTCTGGATGATCCTTGTCACCGCGCTGGTCACGGGGCTGGTGCATTTCGTGTTCTTCCCCGGCTCGGCGCTGCTGGGCGCCAGCGGCGTGGTGTTCATGATGATCGTGCTGTCCTCCTTCACCGCCATGCGCCGGGGGGAGATCCCCGTCACGCTGATCCTTGTGGTCATCTTCTATCTGGGCGGCGAGATCATGGACGGCCTTTTCAAAAAGGACAACATCTCCCAGATCACCCATATCATAGGCGGACTGTGCGGCCTGATCTTCGGCTTCACCGTCCGCCGCGGCAGGAGGTGACGGTATGTGGCTGGCGATAGGGGTCACGGCGGCGCTGCTTGTGGGTGACCGCGTGCTGAAAGTACTGTCCCGCAAGGGAAAGCTGCACTATGAGGGGAAGGCCGTGCGCCTGACCAATCTGGAAAATCCCGGCTTCTTTCTGGGAAAGGGCAGCTGCCACCGGGCATTCCTGCGGTGGGGGCCGCTGGTGGTCTGGATCGCGGCGGCGCTTTTGCTGCTGCCGCAGGCGGCGCAGCGGCTGCGTCCGGCGCGCCTGGGCATCCTGCTGGTGCTGGCAGGCGGACTGAGCAACCAGTATGACCGGCTGCGGCGGGACAGCGTGACGGATTACATACAGCTTCCCCACGCCGGGAAGAAGCTGCGGCAGCTGGTTTGGAACGTGGCGGACGCCATGCTGGTGGGCGGCGTGCTGCTGACGGTCGTCGGCCTCATCCGGGAAATGATCCGGGGACGGTGATACGCAGAGGGCTGTGCCGATGGCGCAGCCCTCTGCTTTCGCGCTGCACGGGCATATCCGCCGTTTAGCAGAGACACAACAGAAAAGTGCAGGGAGCACCATTTGGTGCTCCCTGCACTTTTCAGGGTATAACGCGGGACAGGTCTCTCAGATGGAAGGGCCTGTATCAAAACGCACGGCGCTGTGTGAGCAGCCGCACGAAGGACACGATGGCCAGAACGCCAACGCCGGCAGCGGCTCCCATGCTCATGAAGGAGAGCAGCGTACCAAGGGTGTTGGGCAGAAAGAATGCCGCTACCGCAGATGCCAGACACAGAACGACCAGACCGGCGATCATCTTCATCTTTACCATATTTTGTGTTCTCCTTTCTCACAGCGAATGTATGGTGTATGATTGCTTGACTATACAATACCAGAGTTTCCGGTACGCATCCTTACAGGAAGGAGACAAAGCGGTGGTAAGTTGGATACAAAACGGTTACATTCGGGTCATTTCAGTGACAATGAACAGACGGTGCGTCTGATTTTTTCTTGTGTTTTACGGGAATATTTGCTATAATACAGGGAACTATCCGAAACGTGCGTTTTTACCGCGTCTGCGCGGGCCGCGCACGCGCTCTACCGGGAGGAATTTCCATTGCAATATCTGAAAGATCTGTGGGCGGCGCTGGACCTTGGCTCTCTGGAGGGCATCGTCCTGCGTCTGGCATCCGTTTTTTTGTGTCTGACCATCCATGAATCGTGCCACGGGCTGGCGGCCTATGCGCTGGGCGACCCTACCGCCAAGCGCGCCCATCGGCTGAGCCTGAATCCTTTGCGGCATATCGACTGGATCGGCTTCGTGATGATGATCGTGGCGGGCTTCGGCTGGGCCAAGCCCGTGCCGGTGAATCCCAACTACTTCAAAAAGCCCAAGGAGGGCATGGCGGTCACGGCGCTGGCAGGCCCCGCGTCCAATTTCCTGCTGGCGCTGCTGCTTTTGCTGATCGCACGGCTGGTCTATGCCCGTGCGCTGGTGACGGGCGCACTGCCGGAGACGCTGTTCTCATTTTTGGTGAACACCGCGTGCCTGTCGGTGGGTCTGGGGCTTTTCAATCTGGTGCCGGTGCCGCCGCTGGACGGCTCCAAGGTGGTGGCGGTGCTGCTGCCGGACAGAGCCTACAACTGGCTGATGCGCTATGAGCAGCTGGGTATGGTGCTGCTGGTGGTCATCATCTCCGTTGGCGTGGGCAGCAATGCGCTGAACGCCGCCATCGACTGGGTATTTAACTTATTCTGCCGCATAGTCGGCTTCTGAGGAGTAAACACTGTTGGACAATCCGATTTTTAAGCTGGAAAAGGTGGTGCAGACCAAGGCCAGCGAGCCGCTGGAGGATTTCGAGGGGCCGCTGGATCTGATCCTGTTCCTGCTGAGTAAGAATAAGATAGAGATACAGGACATCCCCATCGCCTTGATCCTGGAGCAATATCTGGACTATCTGGAAAAGCGCAAGCAGATGGATCTGGAGGTGGCCAGCGAATTCATCACCATGGCCGCGCACCTGATGTACATCAAGACCCGCATGCTGCTGAGTCTGGAGGATGAGGAGGCGCAGAGCGAGATGGACGCCCTCATCCAGTCTCTGGAGGAGCGGAAGCGGGGCGACGCCTACGCCAAGATCCGCTATATCACGGAGAAGCTGGGCCCCATGGGGGAGTTTGGCCGCAATGTGCTGACCCGCCCGCCGGAGCCGATGGAGCGCGGGAAGATCTACGAGTACGAGCAGGAGCCGGCGGATCTGATCCTCGCCATGCAGGAGGTCACAGACCGCCGGGGACAGGTGGAGGAGACGCCGCCGCTGAAGGCGTTCGATGAGATCGTAAAGCGGGAGCCGTACCCGGTGGAGACGAAGGCACGGGAGATCATCCAGCGCCTGAAGCGGGGCGGCATCACCCGTTTCCTGCTGTTGTTCCGGGGCAGCAGGAGCCGCAGCGAGCTGGTAGCCACCTTCATGGCAGTGCTGGAGCTGTGCCGGAACAATCTCATCCGGCTGGCGGGCTCTGCCAGCGACTGCACCGTCACCTGCGAGGGCGACGTACCGGAAGAAATGATGTAAGGGGAAAACCATGGATACACGGGAAATGAAGGAGATCGAGGCCGCAGTGGAGGGCATCCTCTTTGCCTCCGGCGAGCCGGTGGGCATCGACCGCGTCTGCGTGGCGCTGGATCTGGACAAGTCTACGGCAGAGCTGGTGCTCCAACGGCTTCAGGACTATTACAGCTATGAACGGCGGGGTATCCGCCTTTTGAAAATGGACGACAGCTACCAGCTTTGCTCTGCGCCGGAGTACGGCGACCAGATCCGCCGGGCCTTCGAGATCCGGAAGCCCGCCAAGCTGAGCCAGCCGGCGCTGGAGGTGCTGACCATCATCGCCTACTACCAGCCCACCACAAGGGCGTATGTGGATCAGATCCGGGGCGTGGACAGCTCCTACACCGTGGGGCTGCTGCTGGATCGCCACCTTATCGAGGAGTGCGGACGGTTACAGGTGCCGGGCCGCCCCCGGCTGTACCGGACGACGCAGGCGTTCCTGCGGGCGTTCCATCTGGACTCGCTGGAGGATCTGCCCCAGCTTCCGGGTATGGAGGCGGACGGACAGATGCGTCTGGACGAGGAGGGCAATCTTCCGACGGAGGAAGCGTAAAAAGAGAGAGGGGGGACCCTGTTGGTCGCACTGTGGATATTGGGCATACTGTTGCTGCTGATACTTGTGCTGCTCCTCCTGCGGGTGGGCGTGCGCCTTCAATTTGGCGAGGAGCTGCGCGTCACGGCCATAGCGGGTCCCATTCGGCTGCAATTGGTGCCTGAGCCGGAGAAGAAAAAACCGGATAAGCCGAAAAAGGAGAAGGCGCCAAAGAAGAAAAAAGAAAAAACGCCGGAGGATGGCGAGAAAAAGAAATCCCTCGGCCTGACCGTCCACGATATACGCAGCGCCCTGCCCGCGCTGTGGGAGTCCCTGAAGCGGGGATTGCGGAGGACCCGGCAGCGTCTGCGCATCGATCCCATGCGCCTGTCCGTGTGCTTCGGCGGCGACGATCCCGCGCAGGTGGCGGAGCTTTACGGCTGGGCCAACACCGCCATGTGGACGGTGATGCCGGAGATGGAGCGGCTGACCCGCATGCCGGATCCCCGTATCCATCTGGAGACGGATTTCACCGCCTCGGAAACACGCATCAGCGGCGAGGTGGGGCTGAGCTTCCGCATCGGCGATCTGCTGGCCATCGGCTTTGCCTTCGCCGGGCCTGCGCTGCGGTGGTACAAGGGCTTCCGAAAGGAAAAGAGCGCACAGGAGAAGAAAGCGGCAAAGGAACAGAAGCCGCCGGAAAATACGAAAGAACAGGCGCCCGCCGGTGCGGACGCGACCACATAACGAATCAGAAAAGGAGCGTACAGCATGGAAATGAACGAGAAGAAGAACTCCATCAGCGCAATGATGGAAGCCTCTATGGGCAAGATCCGTGAGATGGTGGACTCCAACACCGTGGTGGGCGAGCCCATCGTTACGGCGGACGGTGTGACCTTGATCCCCGTGTCCCGCCTGAGCTTCGGCTTCGGCTGCGGCGGCGGGGATTACGGCAAGCAGCAGGACAAGCTGGGCGCCGGTGCGGCGGCCGGTGTGCGGGTGGAGCCTATGGCGTTCCTTGTGGTCAAGGACGGCGTGACCCGTATGCTGCCGGTGGGTATGCCCGCCATCACCACGGTGGACCGCATCGTGGAGATGGTGCCGCAGGTCATGGACCGCGTGGAGGGCTTTATCGACAAGAAGCGGGAAAAGGCGGATTTCTAAAGGAAAATACTTTCACACGCGGCTGAATATAGTGAGATGATCCTAAAAAGACGGGGTGATCCTATGTCAGCCAAGGTGCTGCGGGCGCTGCTGCGCCTGTGCCTGCTCCTGTGTATCGTACCGGTTGTGGCGGAGGCTGTGGAGGTCTCCGCCACGGCTGCTGTCCTGCTGGACGCGGACACGGGGCAGGTGCTCTACGAAAAAAACGGCGACGAGCGGATGCTGATCGCCAGCACGACAAAAATCATGACGGCGCTGGTTGTACTGGAGCAGGCAAGTCCGGATGATACCATCACCGTGACGCAGGCGCACATGGCGGAGGGCTCATCCATGTACCTCAAGCCCGGCGAGACGGTACGGGTGGAGGAGCTGCTGTACGGCTTGCTGCTGTGCTCCGGCAACGATGCGGCGCTGGCACTGACGGAGTGCGCCGGGGGATTGGCGCCCTTTGTGGCGCTGATGAACGAGAAGGCGGCGGCACTGGGCATGGCGCATACGAGCTTTGCCAATCCCAACGGACTGGACGCCGAGGGACACTATTCCACGGCCCGGGATATGGCGGTGCTGGCTGCTGCGGCGATGAATGATCCCATGTTCCGGCTGCTCTGCTCCAGCTGCCGTGTGACCATCGGCCAGCGCACCATGGAGAATCACAACCGCCTGCTGCGGCAGGTGGAGGGGTGTGTCGGCCTGAAAACGGGCTATACGCAGGCGGCGGGCCGGACGCTGGTGTCCTGTGCAGAGCGAAACGGCTGCCGCCTGATCGTTGTCACGCTGCGGGACGGCAATGACTGGACCGACCACGCGGCGCTATACGAATACGGGTTCCGGCTGACGGCGCCGCGGATGGCGGCGCAGCGGATGCTGGAACGGTTGTGCCGCGCAGCGGCGGCGGTGTGGAACGGAGCAATACGGCAGGGAGGTGGAGACGCATGAAGGAGCGGCTGCAAAAATTGATAGCGTCGGCCGGTCTGTGCGCCCGCCGGACGGCGGAGGAGTGGATCGCCGCAGGACGTGTCTGCGTCAACGGCGCAGTGGCGTCGCTAGGTGACCGTGCCGACCCGGAGACGGATACCGTCACGGTGGACGGTGCGCCGCTGCCGGGAAAGCCGGGGGCGGTCTATCTGATGCTCAACAAGCCCCGGGGCTATGTGACTACCCTGTCCGATGAATACGGACGGCGGACGGCGGCGGAGCTGGTGGCGGACTGCGGGGTGCGGGTGTACCCGGTAGGACGGCTGGACCGGGACTCCGAGGGACTGCTGCTCTTTACCAACGACGGTGAGCTGGCCCAGCGGCTGCTGCACCCCCGCCATCAGGTGGACAAGGTCTATCTGGTAACGGTGCGGGGCGATATCCGGGGCGCGGCGGAGCGCCTCATGGCCATCACGCAGCTGGATGGCGAGCCCATCGCGCCTGCGCAGGCGGCGGAGGTCAGCCGTCATGAGGGACAAGCCGTGCTGCGGGTGACCATCCATCAGGGAAAGAACCGGCAGGTGCGCCGGATGTGCGCCCAGATCGGGCTGCACGTGGTTAGATTGCAGCGTATACAGGAGGATTCCCTGCTGCTGGGTGACCTGCCTGCTGGCAAGTGGAGATACTTGACAGATCAAGAATTGCAAGGACTCAAGGGAGGCGAGATGCGTGAGCGCGAATAAGAGCGTTTTGCAGACCATCCGCAGCGGGATGGACACGTTCTCCAAGGGACAGAAGCGTATCGCCCAATATATTCTGGAGAATTATGACAAGGCGGCGTTCATGACCGCCAGTAAGCTGGGACAGACGGCGCAGGTCAGCGAGTCCACGGTGGTGCGCTTTGCGGCGGAGCTGGGCTATGCCGGGTATCCGGATATGCAGAAGGCTTTGCAGGAACTGATCCGCGGCAAGCTCACATCCATCCAGCGCATTCAGGTGTCCCGCGACCAGATCAGCGGCGGGGATATTCTGGGCAGCGTGATGCAGCGGGACATGAACAGTATCCACGACATCATCGAGGAGCTGGACAGAGATATTTTTGAGCAGGTGGTGGACAAGCTGCTTCACGCCAAGCACATCTACATTCTGGGCGTCCGCTCCTCCTTCTTTCTGGCGGGCTACCTCAATTTTTATATGCACCTGATCTTTGAGAATGTGACGCTGGTGCAGAGCAGCGCCGCCGGTGAGATCTACGAGCAGCTGGTACACATCGGGCCGGGGGACGTGCTGCTGAGCATCTGCTTCCCGCGTTACTCCAAAATGGCGATCCACGCGGTGCAGTTTGCCTGCTCACGGCAGGCGGATGTTATCGCCATCACGGACAGCCCCATGTCGCCCATGTATCAGATGGCGTCGCTGTCGCTGCTGGCGCCCAGCGACATGATCTCCTTTGTGGACTCCATGGCGGCGCCGCTGAGTCTGCTGAACGCGCTGATCCTGGCCGTGGGCCGCCAGCGCAGAGACGAGCTGTCCGCCACGCTGGCGGATATGGAACAGGTGTGGTCGAAGTACAGCATCTTCGGGAAAGAGGACGATGAGTGAGATCATAGTGATCGGCGGGGGAGCCGCCGGTATGATGGCGGCCATCACCGCCGCCCGGCAGGGCGCAGGTGTGACGCTGCTGGAGCCCAACGAGCGGTTGGGCAAAAAACTGAATATCACCGGCAAGGGCCGGTGCAACGTGACCAATGACTGCGATCAGGAGACGCTGATGGCCAATATCCCCGGCAACAGCCGGTTCCTGTACAGCGCCCTGACCCGCTTTACACCGCAGGACACCATGGCGTTTTTCGAGGCGCTGGGCGTGCCGCTGAAGGTGGAGCGGGGAAATCGCGTGTTCCCGGTGTCTGACCGTTCCTTCGACATCTCCGGTGCGCTGGAGCGGGAGCTGCGGCGGCTGCACGTCCGCCTCCTCCGGGAGCGGGCGGTGGAGATCAGCGTGGAGAACGGCGTGGTCACCGGCGTGGATACCGACAGGCAGCACCGTCCGGCGGACGCCGTGGTGCTGGCTACCGGCGGCGTGTCCTATCCCGGCACCGGCTCCACCGGCGACGGCTACACCATGGCGGAGGCACTGGGACACACCATCGTGCCGCCACGGGGCTCGCTGGTGCCGCTGGAGAGTGATGATGCCGGCTGCGCCGCCATGCAGGGACTGAGCCTGCGGAATGTGGAGGCCACAGTATACAATGGGAAGCATAAGCCGGTGTTCCGGGAGTTCGGCGAAATGCTGTTCACCCACTTCGGCGTGTCGGGTCCGCTGATGCTGTCCGCCAGCGCCCATCTGCGCCGCTGGGATAAGGAGACATACACCCTGTCCATCGACCTGAAGCCAGCGCTGGACGAGCAGAAGCTGGACGCCCGCATCCTGCGGGATGTCGGGGAGAATCCCAACCGGGACATGGCCAACATCCTGTCCGGGCTGGTACACCGGAGCATGGTGCCGGTGCTGCTGCGCCGTCTGGCGCTGCCGGAGGGGGAGAAGGCCAACAGCCTGACAAAAGAGCAGCGCCGCCGTCTGGTACAGGAGCTGAAGCATTTTACGGTGTCTCTCACCGGGCCGCGTCCGGTGGCGGAGGCCATTGTCACCGCCGGCGGCGTAAAGGTGGGGGAGGTCGTACCCAACACCATGGCGTCCAAGCTGGTGGAGGGCTTGTACTTCGCCGGCGAGGTGCTGGATGTGGACGCCTATACCGGCGGCTTCAACCTCCAGATCGCGTGGGCGACCGGATATCTGGCGGGGTTCTCCGCCGCAGAGAAATGAGGATGGAATGATGAGTAAAACACAATACGCCGTGGCCATTGACGGGCCCTCCGGCGCAGGTAAGAGCACACTGGCAAGGGCGGCGGCGGAGCGGCTGGGCATCCTGTATGTGGATACCGGCGCCATCTACCGCACCATCGGCCTGTATGTGCAGCGCCGCGGCATCGACCCCAAGGACACGGCGGCGGTGCTGGCCGCGCTGCCGGATATCCGCATCGGCATGGATCACGATGACGATGGGATGCAGCGGATGCTCCTGAACGGGGAGGACGTGACGGCAGACATCCGTCTGCCGGAGATCTCCATGTACGCCTCCGCCGTGTCTGCCATTCAGGGCGTGCGGGATTTCCTGATGGAGATGCAGCGCTCTCTGGCGCGGGAGTGCAGTGTTATTATGGACGGCCGCGACATCGGCACGGTGGTGCTGCCCGACGCGGACGTGAAGATCTTCCTCTACGCCGATGTGGAGGTGCGGGCCAAGCGCCGTGAGCTGGAGCTGCAGCAGCGCGGCACGCCCAAGCCCTACGAGGAGGTGCTGCGGGAGATGGAGGAGCGGGACTACAACGACACACACCGCGCCGCAGCGCCCCTGCGGGCGGCGGACGATGCCATTATGGTGGACACCAGCTCCATGGATTTTGACGCCAGCCTTGCACTGCTGCTGGACGTGATACGGGGGAGTGTAACGAATTGAGGAACAAGTTCTATGCCAGAGCGTGGCGCATCCTGCGTCCCATCGTGTTGTTTTTCCTGCCGGTGGAGCTGCGGGGTACGGAGAATCTGGAGGATGAGGCGGCGATCCTGTGCGCCAACCACTCCAGCGCGTGGGACCCCATTCTGCTGGTACTGGCCATGCCCCAGAGCTTCAATCTGCGGATCATGGCGAAGAAGCAGCTGTTCTCCATTCCGCTGGTGCGCTGGTTCCTGCGGAACATGGGGGTCTTCCCGGTGGATCGGGGCAACAGCGATATCGGCGCGGTGAAAACCGCCATCTCCAGCCTGCGGGACGACTGGAACCTGCTGATCTTCCCGGAGGGAACACGGGTGAAAAAGCCGGGGCAGGTGACGCCCAAGAGCGGCGCCGGGATGATGGCCATCCGCGCCGGCGTGAAGATGGTACCGGTATTTATCGGCACAGCCAAGCGCCTGTTCCGCAAGACGGTCATCATCTTCGGCAAGCCCTTTACCCCCTCCTATACGGGCCGCAAGGGAACGGCGGAGGAGTATCAGGCCAACACGGACGAGGTCATGCGCCGCGCCTATGAGCTGGGTGGTGTGTCATGCCTGTGATTTTGGCAAAGTCCGCCGGATTCTGCTACGGCGTGGAGCGTGCGGTGAGGCTGGCGGAGCAGACCGCCCGCGAAAAGGGAGGCTGCGTGATGCTGGGCAGTATCATCCACAACGCCCATGTGGTGCAGGATCTGGAGGCACTGGGCGCCCGGCAGGTGGATGATGTGTCGCAGGTGCGGCCGGGGGAGACGGTCATCATCCGCTCCCACGGCGAGACGCGGCAGGTCTATCAGCAGCTGGAGGCGCTGGGTGCGGACGTGGTGGATGCCACCTGCCCCAATGTGCGGCGTATCCAGCGGCTGGTGGCAGGCGCCGGAGAGGAGGGCCGAACCCCTCTCATCATCGGCGAGCAGCACCATCCGGAGGTGCTGGGCGCGGCCAGCTGGTCGGCGGATTCCGTCATTGTGGACGGCCCGGCGGCGCTGGAAGCGTGGCTGGCGGAGGACCCTGCGCGGCGCACGATGCCCCTGATGGCGGCGGCGCAGACCACCTATATCCGCACTCTCTGGGAAGACTGCGTAAAAATTTTAAAAAAACAGTGTACAAATGTGAAAATCTCTGATACAATATGTGATGCTACGCATAAGCGTCAGTCGGAAGCGGCGGAAATTGCCGCTATGTCGGACGTGATGGTCGTGGTCGGAGATCGTAAGAGTGCCAACACCAAACATTTAACGGAGATTTGCAGCGCGAGATGCCCCGTCGTCTATCAGGTCGAACGGGTGAATGAGCTCAAGGGTGACTTTCTTAACGGATGTTCTGTGGCGGGGCTTACAGCCGGCGCGTCCACGCCTGCGGGCATCATTAAGGAGGTATATGCAAGAATGAGCGACGAGATCAAGAACATGGAAGCCACCGAAGAGAGCTTCGAGGAAATGCTGGAAAAATCTTTTAAGACTTTGAATACAGGAGAGAAGGTAACCGGTATCGTGACTGCCGTTGGCCCCACCGAGGTACAGGTCGATCTGGGCTGCAAGCAGGCAGGTTATATTTCCATCAACGAGCTGTCCGCCGATCCCAACGTGAAGCCTGAGGATGTGGTGAAGGTCGGCGACGAGATCGAGACCTACATCATCCGCGTCAACGACGTGGAGGGCTATGCCATGCTGTCCAAGAAGCGTCTGGACGCTGTCAAGGTCTGGGAGGACATCGAGAAGGCCCGCGAGGAGAAGACCACTCTGGAGGGCAAGGTCACTGAGGAGAACAAGGGCGGCATTGTCGTCAACGTCAAGGGCGTGCGCGTGTTTGTGCCCGCTTCCCAGTCCGGTCAGCCCCGCGGCGCTGAGCTGAGCGCCATGATCGGCCAGACCGTCTCCCTGCGCATCACCGAGGTCAATCGCGCCCGCCGCCGCGTGGTCGGCTCCATCAAGGCCGTGACCTACGAGGCTCGTCAGGCTGCACAGGCTGAGATCTGGGAGAACATCGAGGTCGGTAAGCACTACACCGGTACGGTCAAGTCCATGACCTCCTACGGTGTGTTCGTGGACATCGGCGGTGTGGACGGTATGGTACATATCTCCGAGCTGTCCTGGTCCCGCATCAAGAACCCCGCTGAGGTGGTTTCCGTGGGCGACACGCTGGATGTGTATGTCATCTCCTTCGATCCCGAGAAGCGTAAGATCTCTCTGGGTGTGAAGGATCGCTCCTGCAATCCCTGGGATAAGTTCATGGAGACCTACCATGTGGGCGACGTGGCCAGTGTCTGCATCGTCAAGCTGATGACCTTCGGCGCTTTCGCTGAGGTCGTGCCCGGCGTGGACGGTCTGATCCACATCTCCCAGATCGCGGATCGCCGCATTGAGAAGCCCGGCGACGTGCTGGCCGAGGGCGACATCGTGGATGCCAAGATCACGGCCATCGACGAGGAGAAGCAGAAGATCTCCCTGTCCATCCGTGCGCTGCTGGCTCCCTCCGCTGAGGACGAGGGCGACGACGAGTAATTTTCCATCTTGAAAAAAGACGAAAGCAACGGTGCTGCACAGCACCGTTGCTTTTTTACGTTGCGTTCGTTAAAAAATATACAATTACGGAAGGCAATAATTGGAAGATTCGTCAATTCACTTTTTACTTCTTTGTGGTAAAATTAACAATTGGAGATTACAGGGAAAGTGAGGTACTGCACTATGCCATTTGCAGATTATCAGGAAATGTATCGTCAGAAACTGACCACCGCGGATGAGGCGGTCAAGGTCATCAAGTCCGGCGACTGGGTGGACTACGGATTTTGCGCCATCCACCCCCGTGTGCTGGACGAGGCGCTGGCTCGCCGCGCACCGGAGCTGGAGGATGTGAAGGTCCGAGGCGGCATCAGTCTGTGGAAGCCGGCGATCTTCGATATTGAGGATCCGGTGCAGCATATCATCTATAACTCCCACCACATGAGCGGCGTGGAGCGTCACCATATCGCCAGCGGCGCGTGCTTCCACGAGCCGATGCGCTATTCCGAGCTGCCCCGCTACTACTACGACCATATCACACCGCCGGATGTGGCCATGTTCCAGGTCGCACCCATGGATAAGCACGGCTATTTCAATTTCGGCCTGTCCGCGTCCCACCTGAAGGCAGTGTGTCAGATGTCCAAGGTGGTCATCGTGGAGGTCAACGAGAATATGCCCCGCTGTCTGGGCGGCTTCGACAACTGCATTCACATCAGCGAGGTGGATATGGTGGTGGAGGGCCGCAACGACCCCATGGGCATCCTGCCCTCCGGCGCAGCCACGGAGGTGGATAGGGCGGTGGCGCAGCTCATCGTGGAGCAGATCCCCGACGGTGCCTGCCTCCAGTTGGGCATCGGCGGTATGCCCAACACCGTGGGCGCTATGCTCTGTGAGTCCGACCTGAAGGATCTGGGCGTGCATACGGAGATGTACGTGGACGCCTATGTGGATCTGGCCATGGCAGGGAAGGTCACCTGCGCCCGGAAAAACATCGACCGGGGCCGTCAGGTCTTTGCCTTCGCCGCCGGTACCCAGAAGCTCTACGACTATCTGGACGACAACCCCGCTTGTATGGCAGCGCCTATCAGTTACACCAACGATATCCGTACCATCGCGTCCATCGACAACTTTGTTTCCATCAACAACGCCGTGGATGTGGATCTGTACGGGCAGGTCAACGGCGAGACGGCCGGCACCAAGCAGATCAGCGGCGCCGGCGGTCAGCAGGACTTTGTGCTGGGCGCGTATCTATCCAAGGGCGGCAAGAGCTTCATCTGCCTGTCCTCCACCTTCAAGGATAAGGACGGCTCCATGAAGTCCCGCATCCGTCCCACGCTCCAGCCCGGCTCCGTGGTGACGGATACCCGCGTGAACACCATGTATGTGGTGACGGAGTACGGCTGCGTCTGTCTCAAGGGTCTGAGCGTATGGGAGCGTGCGGAGAAGCTGATCTCCATCGCCCATCCCGACTTCCGGGAGGAGCTGATCCGTGCGGCGGAGCAGCAGAAGATCTGGTATCCCCACAACAGAAGATGAACGCAGGAGGGTCGCACGGCGACCCTCCTTTTGCACAGTGTATGCGGCAGGAGAACCCTCTTACGGGCAGGCGGTGGGAATTGTCCTTGTAAAAGCCGCAGAAATGCGGTATACTGACAGAAATAAAACGAAAAGGACAGGAGCGAGCGCCTATGGGAAAGCTGTTTGCAAAGCTGCGGAAAAGCGTCAAGGAAAAGGTGCATCCCCACTGCGCGGCCATCGTGCCGGCGGCGGGGAGGTCCGCCCGCATGGGCGGCGAGGACAAGATGTTTTCCCAGCTGTGCGGCGTGCCGGTACTGGCACGGACACTGACCGCGCTGGATCAGGCCGTGCTGGTGGACGAGATCGTGGTGGCTGTCCAGCCGGAGAAGCTGGAGGAGGTGGCGGCACTGGTCAGCCGTACCGGTATCCGCAAGCCCATCCGGGTGGTGGAGGGCGGCGCCAACCGCGCCGAGTCGGTGCTGCTGGCGGCGCTGGAGGCAAGCGAGGACACAGAGTTTCTGGCGATCCACGACGGGGCGCGGCCGCTGATTTTGCCGGAGCAGGTGGATGAGATGATCCGTCTGGGGCAGCGTACCTATGCGGTGGCGCCTGCACTGCCGGTGACGGACACGGTGAAGGTGGCGGATCTGTCGGGGCTGGTGCTGTCCACGCCGGATCGCAGTACACTGTTTTCCGTGCAGACGCCGCAGGTATTTCAGGCCAGCATCCTGAAGGCGGCGCTGCAATCCGCCATCGACGCGGAGGCGCCCATCACCGACGATTGCTCTGCTGTGGAGCGGATTGGCAAGGAAGTCTACTTGACACCTGGCTGGCGGGAGAATATCAAGATCACCACGCCGGAGGATCTGGCCGTCGCGGAGGCGTTCCTGCGCAGGAGAGGGGAGAACCAATGATCGGTATACGGATCGGACACGGGTACGACGTACACCGTTTGACAGAGGGGCGGCCTTTGATACTGGGCGGCGTTCATATCCCCTATGAGCGGGGACTGCTGGGACATTCCGACGCGGATGTGCTGGCCCACGCAGTGATGGACGCCCTGCTGGGCGCGGCGGCGCTGGGCGACATCGGCGGGCTGTTTCCCGACAACGACGAGCGTTGGCGGGGAGCGGACAGTCTGCGCCTTCTGGCGCAGGTGACGGCGCATCTAACGGAGAACGGCTGGGAGATCGGCAATGTGGACGCCACAGTGCTGGCGCAGGCACCCAAGCTGGCGCCCCACATCCCGGAGATGCGGCAAAAGCTGGCGTCCGCCATGGGCGTGGACGCCTCGCAGGTGTCTGTAAAGGCTACCACCGAGGAGCATCTTGGCTTCACCGGCGCGGGGGAGGGCATGGCGTGTCATGCCGTGGCGCTGTTACGCGGAGAATAAACGAGCAAACGAAATAGGGCGGGGCTGTCCGAACGGGATGGCCCCGCCCTTCACGCTGCCGTCGAGGGACGCATAAAATGGCGTGTGAGGAGGTGCGATATGGATGAATATCTGCTGACCGCCCGCTCTGTCACGCACGCCCAGCGCATGATGCAGGTATTGGCGCAGAACGGATATCACGCCGTCATGGGCCGTTCGCCAGTAGGACTGACCGGCAGCGGCTGCGGCTATGTGCTGCGTATGCAGGGACGCCGGGCGGCGGAGGAGGCAGCGACGCTGCTGCGTGGTCTTGGATTTGCACCCCTGCGCGTGTTTCAGCGGCAGGGGCATAGATATAGTGAGGTGGAAGTATGATCTATCTGGATGCCGGTGCGACAACGCTGCAAAAGCCGGAGCGTGTGCGCCGTGCTATGTACAATGCGGTGGCAGCCATGAGCTCGCCGGGGCGGGGCAGCTATCCCGCCACACGGCTGGCGGAGGAGACGGATTTTCAGTGCCGCGCTCTGGCGGCGGAGCTGTTCGGCGTAGACGACCCGGCAAGGGTGGTATTCACCGCCAACGCCACCCACGGGCTGAACATCGCCATCAAAACGCTGGTAAAACCGGGGAGCCGGGTCGTCATCTCTGGGTATGAGCACAACGCGGTGACAAGGCCGCTCCACGGCATCCCCGGCGTGGAGCTGACGGTGGTGAACACGCCGCTGTTCCGGCCGGAGGCGATGCTGGCGGAGTTTGAGCAGGCGCTGGACGCCGGTGCGGACGCGGTGGTCTGCACCCACGTGTCCAACGTGTTCGGCTACCGCCTGCCGGTAGAGGGCATTGCCGCCGCCTGCCGAAAAAGAGGCGTACCCTTCGTGCTGGACGCCTCCCAGTCGGCGGGGATGCTGCCCATCTCCCTGCGGGAATTGGATGCGGCGTTTATTGCCATGCCGGGACATAAGGGACTGTACGGCCCACAGGGGACGGGTCTGCTGCTCTGCGGCGGCGGCGAGGCCGCGCCGCTGCTGGAGGGCGGCACCGGCTCCCAGTCTCTTTTGCAGCATATGCCGGAGGCGCTGCCAGACCGGCTGGAGGCGGGGACCCACAATATGCCCGGCATCGCCGGCCTGTTGGAGGGGCTGCGCTTCGTCCGGGAGACGGGGCTCCGGCGCATCGCCGATCACGAGAGGCGGCTTGTCATGCACGCGGCGGAGCTGCTGGAGGAGATCGGCGGCGTAGAGCTGTTCCGGGACAGGGACTTTGCCCATCAAACGGGCGTGCTCAGTTTTCGCGTCGACGGCTGGGACTGCGAGGAGCTGGGGGAGCGTCTGGCGGCACAGGGAGCCGCCGTGCGGGCGGGGCTGCACTGTGCGCCCCTTGCACACCGCACGGCGGGGACACTGGAAACCGGCACCATCCGACTGAGTATGTCCGTTTTCAACACGCCCTGCGAGACGGAGCGCTTTTCCGCCATACTGCGGCGGGCAATTCGTTAAACTGCAAGGTTTCACCAATATTCTTTTGTTGCATTTTCCCAATATTTTTTATATAATGATAGCATCTATTTTTATGCGAAGTTTTTGTCTGATACAGGAAGGTTGACGGTATGGAGACAGTGCTGGCATTTTTAGAAAAGATTGGGAATTACTTATTACTGGTGCGGTTTACGGACATTCTGGACGTGGTCATCATTGCGTTCCTCGTCTATAAACTGCTGGATCTGGTGAGGAGCACCCGTGCGGAGAATATCCTCAAGGGCGTGGTGATCTTCCTGCTGGCGCTGTGGCTGTCGGAGATCTTCCACCTGTACGGCATCGCCTATATTCTGGGCAACATGGTACAGGTGGGTATTCTGGCGCTCATCATCCTGTTCCAGCCGGAGATCCGCCAGATCCTGGAAAAGCTGGGCAGTCGGAATATCCGGCTGCTGCAGGCGTTTACGCCGGTGCAGCGGCAGACAGAGCTGGAAAAGGCCATCGATCAGACGGTCATCGCCTGCAGCGAGATGGCCAAGACCAAGACGGGCGTGCTCATCGTGTTCGAGCGGCACATCCTGCTGGACGACATGGTGCGCAGCGGCACAACGCTGGATGCCGCCGTGTCCTCCGAGCTGCTGAAGAACATCTTCTTCGTGAAGGCTCCCATGCATGACGGCGCTGTCATCATCCGGCACGGACGCATTCTGGGCGCGGGCTGTATGCTGCCGCTGTCCAAGAACGTGAACCTCAGCCGCGATCTGGGAATGCGGCACCGGGCCGGCATCGGCATGAGCGAGAACTCCGACGCCGTGGTGGTCATCGTGTCGGAGGAGACAGGCTCCATCTCCGTGGCGGTGGGCGGTATGCTCAAGCGCCACCTGATGCCCGAGACACTGTCCAAGCTGCTGCGCAACGAACTGATGCCGCAGCCGGAGGAACCGGAGGACAAGCCGCGCCGCAGTCTGGCGGAGGTGCTGGGTCTGCGCAGGAAGGAGGGCGACAATGGAACAGAACAATGAGAAGACCGGCTTCAGCCAGAAGAAAGCGCTGCAGGTCATCATCTCCATTCTGGTCGCCATCGCCGTGTGGGTCTATGTGGACGTGGAGAAGGCACCTGACCGCACGAAGACCATCCGCGATATCCCGGTAGAATTCTCCGGCGAATCCACCACGCTGGCGGACAAGAACCTGATGCTCCTGTCCGGCTACGACACCACGGTGGACCTGACCATCAAGGGCCCCAAGAGGGAGCTTGTCAAGATCAGCAAGGACAATGTGCGGCTGGTAGCCAGCACGTCCAGCATTGATTCCGTGGGCGTCCACACCCTGCGGTGGGATGTGGTCTATCCTGACGGCGTGCAGGCATCCGCCCTGTCGGTTGACTGGGCCAGTAAGTATAAGGTGACCGTCACAGTGGGCGAGCTGTACACCAAGGAGGTACCGGTCGACTGTACGGTGACAGGTGAGGTGGCCGAGGGTTACTTTACCGGCGATCTGGTGCTTGACCCCGTCAAGCTGGTGCTGCGCGGTCAGCGGGACGACCTGCTGAACGTGGCCTACGCCAAGCTGACGGTGGATATCACCGACGCGACAAGGTCGGTCATCAAGACCGAGAGCGTGCAGCTCTACGACAATGACGACAACCCTGTGGATAACAGCAACATCCGCACCAATGCCAGTCTGATCCAGGCCAAGGTGCCTGTGCTGACCACCAAGGAGGTCAGTCTGGTGGTGAAGCTGTCCGGGGTGCCGGGCGCAGCCAGTCAGAACATCAAGACCACCGTTACGCCCACCAGCGTGCGACTCATCGGTGAGGCGGATGTGCTGGAGAATATCAATGAGATCGTGCTGGCCACCCTGTATATCGAGGATCTTGAGATCTGGCAGCAGAATAGCTACGTGGTCACGGCACCAGACGGCACATGGCTGGCCAACAGCAACGAGGTAGCCACCGTGGAGATCTCCATGGAGGGTATCGAGGAAAAGACCGTCACGGTGAACGGTTTCAGCTACACCAATGTGCCGGACGGCCTGTACGCGGAGATCACCGAGCAGCTGGATGTACGGCTGTGGGGGCTCAGTGAGGAGCTGGAGAAGCTGGATGCCTCCGCGCTGACGGCCACGGCGGATCTCAGCGAGGTGACGGAGACGGGCAGCTACCGTGTGCCGGTAACGGTGACGGTCAGCGGCTATAAGGATGTGACGGTGAAGGGCAGCTACGAGGTGACGGTGTATATCACCGACGTGGCGCCGGAGCCGCCTGCGGATACAGACAGCCAGCCGGTGAAGAAACCGTGAGGCTGGCTTGGAGGTAAAGAATGACACAGATCGCAACAGTGGAAAAGCTGCTGCCCGGTGGGTATGCGGAGATCTCCGTACCCCGCAAGTCCGCCTGCGGACACGATTGCGAGGAATGCGCCGGATGCGGCATGACGGGCGCGGCCATCCGCGCCCGGGCAAAAAATAATGCCAATGCCAGGCCGGGTGACAAGGTCGTGGTGGAGAGCAGCACCAAAAAGCTGCTGGGCGTGGTAGCGCTGGTGTATTTACTGCCGGTGGTGGGCTTCCTGCTGGGATACTTCCTGACAGAGGGACTGATGACGGAAAACTGGCGCTACGTCACGGCGCTGGCGGCGGCGGCTCTGTTCTTCCTGCCCAGCGTGTTCTATGACCGCCATGCAAGGAAAAATGAGAGCCTGACCTACACCATCCTGCGGCTGTTCTGACGAATGTTCGGATATGTACGGCCCTCGAATGACAAGCTGACGGAGGAGGAGCGGCAGACGTTCCGAGCCGCCTACTGCGGCCTGTGCCACACGCTTGGTGCGCGATACGGCGCGGCGGGACGGATGATCCTCAACTATGACCTGACATTTCTGGCCATGCTCCTGTCGGAGGGCGGCGGCACCTGCGAGAGACGGTGCGCCGTCCACCCCATCCGGAAGCGGCGGTGTGCCTGCGGTGACGCTGCCATGGATGTGGCAGCTGACATGAGCGTGATCCTGACGTGGTGGCAGATACGAGACGGCATCGCCGACCATGGCTTTTTCAAGGGCTTGAAGTACAGGGCGGCCGCGCTGCTGCTGCGTCGGGCCTATCGCAAGGCGCAGAGGCGGCAGCCGGATTTTGACAGGGAGACACAGCGGCACCTGACGGCGCTGGCGGCGCTGGAAAAGGAAAAATGCCCGTCTCTGGATCGCCCGGCGGACACATTTGCGGCGCTGCTGGCCGGCGCTGCCCAACATATTGCAGACCCGGTGAAGCGCCGTGTAACGGAGCAGCTCCTGTACCATCTGGGCCGCTGGGTCTATCTGGTGGATGCGGCGGACGATCTGTCGGACGATCTGCGCACCGGCAGCTATAACCCGCTGGCACTGCGATTTTCCCTGAAAGACGGCGCGCTGACGGCGGAGGGACGGCAGCAGTTTGCCGCCACGCTGGACGGCTCGGTACGGGCTATGGCGGCGGCGTTTGAACTGGCGGACTTCGGCGTGTATACGCCGGTGATCCGCGCCACCGTCTATGAGGGACTATATCTGGTGGGCGCCGCCGTGCTGAACGGCACGTTCCACCGACGGAGACGAGAGAGACAAGCTATACGAAAGGCGGACACCAACGATGCGTGATCCCTATCAGGTGCTGGGGGTACCCAGCACTGCGACGGACGATGAAGTGAAGAAAGCCTATCGAGATCTGGCGCGGAAATACCACCCGGACAATTACCACGATAACCCGCTGGCGGATCTGGCGCAGGAGCGCATGAAGGAGATCAACGAGGCCTACGAGAGCATCCAGAGCCAGCGCAAGGCCGCCCGGAACGGCGGCGGATACAGCGGCACTACGGGCTACGGAGGTGCGGGCTATGGCGGGTACGGCACGGGCTATTCCTCTCCCTACGGCGCTGGCGCTACGCGGCTCCAGCGTGTGCGAATGGCCATCTCACAGGGGAATCTGAACCTTGCGGAGGAGCTGTTGAACGCCCAGACCGACCACGATGCGGAGTGGAACTTCCTCAAGGGTGTGATCTGCACCCGCCGGGGCTGGCTGGACGAGGCGCGGCGGTATTTTCAGACGGCGGTGCAGATGGATCCCGACGATCCGGAGTACCGGCAGGCGCTGGACATGGCGGAGGGGCGTCAGAGCACCTACCGTCCCGCCGGCTACGGCAGCGTCACCACAGGCGGCTGCGATAACACCGACTGCCTGCGGTTGTGCGGCATCAGCCTGTGCTGCAACGCACTGGGCGTACCCGTTTGCTTTTGCTGACACAGGAGAGGCGCGGCCTCTCTTTTCCCAATAAAACGAAGGAGATGATCGAGTGGTCAGAAGTATGACCGGTTACGGCCGCGCCCGCGAGATGCGCGGCGGCCGCGATATCACGGTGGAGGTACGCTCCGTCAATAACCGCTATCTGGACTGCACCGTGAAGATGCCCCGCGCCTATATTTTTGCGGAGGACGCCATCAAGACCCGCGTGCAGAAGGCGGTGTCCCGGGGCAAGGTGGATGTGTTCGTCACCATCGACGCCACCGGTGCCGATGAGACGGTGGTTTCCGTCAACGAAGCACTGGCTCGCGGCTACTATGAGGCGCTGACGCGCTTGAAGGAGTCCTTTGGTCTGGAGGGGAGCATCACGCCGGATATGCTGGCAAAATTCCCCGATGTGCTGACCGTCACCAAGGCGGAGGAGGATGTGGACGCCATCGCCGCCGATATCTGCGCCGTGCTGGACAGCGCGCTGGCATCCTACAACGAGATGCGCGCCGTGGAGGGCGCAAAGCTGGCCGAGGACGTGGGCAGCCGCGCCGGTACCATCGAGGAGACAGTGGGCCGCGTGGAGCAGCGCTCCCCGGAGACGGTGGCGGCTTACCGCCAGCGGCTGGAGGCCAAGATGATGGAGGTGCTGCAATCCGCCACCATCGACGAGTCCCGCATCCTCACCGAGGCAGCGATCTTTGCCGACAAGGTGGCGGTGGACGAGGAGACGGTGCGGCTGCACAGCCACATGGCACAGCTGCGTACTATGCTGGCGGGGGATATCCCGGTCGGCCGGAAGCTGGACTTTCTGGTGCAGGAGATCAACCGCGAGTGCAACACCATCGGCTCCAAGTGCAACGACCTGACCATCGCGCAGGACGTGGTGAACATGAAGGCCGAGGTAGAGAAGATCCGCGAGCAGATCCAGAACATCGAGTGAGGGCTGAGCCATGCAGCTTGTCAACATCGGCTTCGGCAGCCTGATCTCTGCCGAACGGCTCATCGCCGTGGTCAGTCCCGACTCCGCGCCTGTCAAGCGCCTGGTGCAGGAGGCACGGGATCGCGGTATGCTCATTGACGCCACATTCGGGCGTAAAACGGCGTCCGTGTTTATCATGGACAGCGACCATGTGGTGCTGTCGGCGCTCAGCACGGAAAAGATGGCGCCCCGTCTCGGTCTGACGGTGAAAGATCTGGCAGAGGAGGAATAGGTATTGAATAAAAGAGGAAAAACCTTCATTATTTCCGGGCCCTCCGGCGTGGGTAAGAGCACGGTGCTCCACGCCCTGTTCGAGGGACGGGACGATCTGTATTTTTCCGTATCCGCCACCACCCGTGCACCTCGTGAGGGGGAGCGGGACGGCGTGGACTATCACTTCATCCATGCGGATCGCTTCCGCGAGATGATCGAGGGTGATGCGTTTCTGGAGTATGCCGAGTATGTGGGCAACTTCTACGGCACGCCGAAAATATATGTGGACGAGGCCATGGAGCAGGGCAAGGACGTGATCCTCGACATCGAGATCCAGGGCGCGGCGCAGGTCTGCGCCAAGCGACCGGAGACGGTACGGATCTTCATCGCACCCCCCAGCTGGGAGGAACTGGAGCGCCGCCTCACCGCCCGCGGCACGGACACGCCGGAGAAGGTGCAGAAGCGTCTGCTCCGGGCGCAGGTGGAGCTGAAAAACGCCAGCGACTACAACTATTTTGTCATCAACGACACGGTGGAGCAGGCAGTGGAGGAGCTGCGCGCGATCCTGTGCGCCGAGCACTGCAAGCCCGCCGAGCGTATGGAATACATTCTCAACGGAAAGGAAATGTGACGATTATGATGCTGTATCCTGCAATGAACAAACTGACGGAGTATATCCCCAACCGCTATATGATGGTGAATGTGGTAGCGCGCCGCGCCCGCCAGATCGCCGCCGAGGCCGAGGCCAAGGGCGAGCATCTGGAGGAAAAGCCCGTGACCGAGGCCATCAACGAGGTGGCGGAGGGCAAGTTCGTGGCCAATCCCGTCATCGAGGAAGAGAACATCTGACATGGCTGTGATCGCCAAGGTGGCCGTGCAGGCGGCACCCTACGCCATCGACAAGGTATACGACTACCTGCTGCCCCGCGATGTGGGCGGGCAGGTGGGCTGTCGTGTGCTGGTACCCTTTGGCAGGGGAAACCGTCTCAGCGAGGCGGTGATCCTGGCAACGGGGGAGGGCGTACCGGACAAGCCTCTGAAAACGGTGCGCACCCTGCTGGACGCGGAACCGGTGGTGTCGGAGAAGGAGATACGGCTGGCGCTATGGATGCGGCAGCGGTATTTCTGCACGTTCTACGATGCCCTGCACACCATCCTGCCGGCGGCGGTATGGTACCGCTACCGGGAGATGTGGCGTTTGGCAAGGGACGTGCTGCCGGAGACGCTGCCGGAAAAGGAGGCGGCGGTATGCCGCCTCTTGCTGGATGGGCCGATGGAAACGGAGGCTCTGAAGCAGGCACTTGGCGATGATACGGCGCTGCTGCTGCGGCGCATGGAAAAGGCGGGGACGCTCCGCCGCGAGACGGAGTCCCGCCGCAAGGTGCGGGACAAGGTGGACGTGTTTTCAAAGCTGGCGGTGCCGGCGGAGCAGGCGCTGGAGCTGGTGGGTAAGAACGCCCGCCGCCAGCGCGAGGTGGTGGCGTTTCTGGCGCAAAACGGCGAAACAGGAATGCACGACCTGTGCTATTTCACCGGCGCGGCCCGCAAGACGGTGGAGCTGCTGGCACTGAACGGCGCCGTATCCCTGCGGGAGCAGGAAGCGTACCGTATTACTGAAAAACAGCATGCTGTAAAGGCGGAAACCATTACACTAAATGACGAGCAGCAGCAGGTCTATGAGGATATTTTACAGCAGGCACTGTCCGGGAAAGCGGGCGTCACACTACTGCAAGGTGTGACCGGCAGCGGCAAAACGCTGGTCTATATCCGGCTGGCGCAGGAACTGCTGCACCACGGCAAGTCCGTGATGATCCTGGTGCCGGAGATCGCGCTGACGCCCCAGATGATGGCGCGCTTTACTGCGTACTTTGGGGACGAGGTGGCACTGCTGCACAGTGGTCTGCGCCTGACGGAGCGGTACGATCAATTTAAGCGCATCCACCGGGGCGAGGCGCACATCGTGCTTGGAACCCGGTCGGCGGTGTTCGCGCCGTTGCGGGACATTGGCCTCATCGTCATGGATGAGGAGCAGGAGGGCTCCTACGAGTCGGAGACGTCACCCTGCTACCACGCCCGGGACATCGCCAAGTACCGTTGTCTGCAAGAGGGCGCGCGGCTGCTGCTGGGCTCCGCTACCCCTACGGTGGAGACGGCGTACTGGGCGGAGAAGGGCGACTACCAAAAGGCGCTGCTGCGGCAGCGCTACAACCGGCAGGCATTGCCCCAAGTCATTATAGCGGATCTGCGGCAGGAGCTGCGGGAGGGGCGGAATGGCATTATCAGCTGGCCGCTCTACGAGGAATTACAAAAGAATCTGGCGGCCGGGGAGCAGAGTATTCTGTTCCTGAACCGCCGGGGCAGCAGCCGCCAGCTGCTGTGTCCCCAGTGTACCTATGTACCAAAATGCCCGCGGTGCAGCGTGTACCTTACCTACCACAGCGCCAACGGACGGCTGATGTGCCACTACTGCGGCTATTCCGAAAAAGCGCCGGAGGTCTGCCCGGAATGCGGCGGACAGTTCAAGCACATCGGTGTGGGTACCCAGCGGGTGGAGGAAGAGCTGCACAGGATCTTCCCCGGCACGGTGCTGCTGCGGATGGACGCGGACACCGTATCTGTGGGACACGAGGCCATTCTGAGGGAGTTTGAGGAGAAGCGAGTGCCTATCCTGCTGGGAACGCAGATGGTGGCCAAGGGATTGGATTTTGAAAACGTGACGCTGGTGGGCGTCCTCGGCGCGGACACGTCGCTGTATGTGGATCACTACCGGGCGGCGGAGCGCACTTTCAATCTGCTGACGCAGGTGATCGGACGGGCCGGACGGGGCAGTAAGGCCGGACGGGCCGTGATCCAGACCTACACGCCCCAGAACGATGTGATCCAAGCGGCGGCGCAGCAGGATTATCAGCGGTTCTATGACGCGGAGATCCAGCTTCGGAAGCTGCGGGGGGATCCACCCTTTGCCGACCAGTTCACCGTGACGGTGACGGGGCAGGAGGAAAACGCCGTGCGGCAGGCGCTTGACCTGCTGACACGTAGTTTGCGGCAGGCGGCGCAGAAGCCGCCGTACAGCGCCATGGAGCTGCAAATACTGGGGCCGGCGCCGGCACCGGTGGTCAAGGTGAACGGCAGCTACCGCTACCGCACCATGGTGTTGGGCCGCAACGACCGGCAGCTTCGACAGCTGCTGAGCGCATTTATGAGAGAGTTCGCGCAGCGGGGTGAGAACCGCCGCCTGCACATCTATACCGACTGCAATCTGATGGATTGACTCTGAAAAAGCGAGGTAAGAACAATGGCGTTAAGGAAAATTGCTTTACAAGGAGAGCCTTGCCTGACCAAGGTATGCCGTCCGGTGACGGACTTTAACGGCCGTCTGCATACGCTGCTGGACGATCTGGCGGATACGCTGGCGGATTCCGGCGGCGTGGGTCTGGCCGCCCCGCAGGTCGGCGTGCTGCGCCGTGTCTGCGTGGTGCTGGACGAAGAGGAGCAGCTCATCGAGCTGGTGAACCCGGAGATCATCCGCACCGAGGGTGAGCAGACCGGTCTGGAGGGCTGCCTCAGCGTTCCCGGGAAATACGGCGAGGTCACCCGCCCGGAGATCGTCCGCGTCCGGGCGCAGGATCGGAACGGTGACTGGTTCGAGGTGGAGGACGAGGGACTGACCGCCCGCTGCTTCTGCCACGAGATCGAGCATCTGGACGGCCATCTGTTCGTGGAGCATACGGATCACCTGCTGACCGAGGAGGAGCTGGAGGCGTACATCCGCCAGTGCGAGGCGGAGAACGGAGACGAGGACGAATGAGAATACTGTTTATGGGGACGCCCGACTTTGCCGTGGCGTCCCTGAAACGGCTGGTGGAGGACGGCCACGACGTGTGCGGCGTGTTCACCCAGCCGGACAAGCCCAAAAACCGTGGACATAAAATGGCGTTTTCTCCTGTAAAGGAATATGCCCTGACAGTTGGCATCCCCGTGTACCAGCCGGTGAAGCTGCGGGATGGCGAGGCGCTGCGCCTCGTGGAGGAGCTGGCGCCGGAGCTGATCGTGGTGGCGGCCTACGGCAGGATACTGCCGGAGGATATTTTGAACACGCCGCCCTATGGCTCTATCAACGTTCACTCCTCTATTTTGCCGAAATACCGGGGCGCGGCGCCCATCAACTGGGCGATCCTCAATGGAGACAGCGTCACGGGTGTTACCATCATGTATATGGCCAAGGAATTGGACGCCGGGGATGTGATCCTCTGCCGCGAGACGGCCATTGACCCCGATGAGGACGCGCAAACGCTGACGATGCGGCTGGCAGCACTGGGAGCGGATGCGCTGGCCGAGGCGGTGGAGCGGCTGCATGACGGCACCGCCGTCCGGACGCCGCAGGATCACAGCGCCTACACCTATGCGCCCATGCTGGATCGCAGCCTGTCGCCGCTGGACTTCGCCAGGAGCGCCCGGCAGCTCCACGATCAGGTGCGTGGTCTCATCCCGTGGCCCTGCGCGTCCACGACGCTGGACGGGAAGAACGTGAAGGTCTACCGCACCGCCGTGGGCAGCGAGACGGCGCTGACCGCCGGTAAGATCGCCGAGGCCGGAAAGCAGGGGCTGGCCATCGCCTGCGGCGACGGGCGGCTGCTCCGCATTCTGGAGCTGCAGGCGGAGGGCGGCAAGCGCATGGCGGCGGCCGACTATCTGCGGGGGCATCCCGTGCAGGTGGACGCATGAGTGAGATGCAGCGAAGCAGCGCCCGGGACACGGCGCTGGAGGTGCTGATGCAGGTCAGCCGCGCCAATGCGTGGTCGGACGGCAGCTTGAAGCGCACCATTGCGAAAAATGGACTGGACAGCCGGGAAGCGGCGCTTTGCACGCGCCTTGCCTACGGTGTCATTCAGAACCGCGGTCTGCTGGACTACTATATCGGCTGCTGGTGCAGCCAGAAGCCCCACCGGCTGGAGCCGGTGATCCTGAACATCCTGCGGATCGGCGGGTATCAGATCCTGTTTATGGACAAGATCCCCCACCGCGCCGCCGTCAACGAGGCGGTGGAGATGACCAAGCGGTGGGGCCGCCCCAAGGCCGCCGGTATGGTCAACGCGGTGCTGCGGAAGTTCGTCGCCAACTGGATGGATATGCCGGCGCTGCCCCAGGGCACGACGGCGGACTATTTGTCCGTGCGGTACAGCCATCCCAAGTGGCTGGTGCGCCGCCTTATTGATGTGGTGGGCGCGGAGGAGGCGGAGGACTACCTTCGGATGAACAACGAGATCGTCCCCACCACCATTCAGACCAACACGCTGAAGATCACGGCGGAGGAGCTGGAAAAGGAGCTGCGGGCTGCCGGCGTGACGGTACGCGCCCACCCGTGGCTGGCGGGCTGCTTTGAGGTGTCCGCCACCGGTGACTTAGAGCGCCTGCCCGCCTTTATGGATGGACACTTCACCGTGCAGGACGCCGCCGCCCGTCTGGTGGCGACAGTGGCGGCGCCGGGGGAGACAGATCGGGTGCTGGATATGTGCGCCGCACCGGGCGGCAAGTCCTTTGCGCTGGCCATTGATCAGATGGACAGGGGAGAGATCCTCTCCTGCGATGTCCACCCCCACAAGCTGTCGCTCATTGAGCGGGGCGCGGAGCGCCTTGGCATCCACTCTGTCCGGACGGCGCTGGCCGATGGGCGGGAGCGCCACGCAGCGTGGGAAAACGCCGCCGACCTTGTGGTGGCGGATGTACCCTGCTCAGGGCTTGGCATCATTCGGAAGAAGCCGGATATCCGCTACAAGGATCCAAAGGAGCTGGCGGAGCTGCCGGCTATCCAAAGTGCCATTCTGGACAATGCAGCCGCCTATGTGCGGCCCGGCGGCGTGCTGGTGTACTCCACCTGTACGGTGCTGCCGGAGGAAAACGAGGGCGTCACCACGGCGTTTTTGGATACGCACCCGGACTTTGAGATGGAACCCTTTTCTCTGCCGCAGCCCATCGGCGGCTGCTGCGGACAGCTGACGCTGTGGCCTCAGCGCTACGGTACAGACGGTTTCTACATCTGCCGGATGCGCAAGAAATAAGCGAGGAGCTTTTATGACCGATATCAAATCCATGACCCAGCAGGAGCTTGCCCGATTCCTCAAGGAACTGGGGGAGCCGGCGTTCCGCGCCAAGCAGGTCTTTACATGGCTGCACCGGGGCGTCACGTCCTTTGAGGACATGACGAATCTCTCCAAGCCGCTGCGGGAAAAGCTGGCGGCGTGCTGCTTTATCACGGCGCCCACGGTGGCGCGGAAGCAGGAGTCCCGGCTGGACGGCACCATCAAGTACCTGTGGGAGCTGTCCGACGGCAACTGCATCGAAACGGTGCTGATGCAGTACCACCACGGCAATACCGTGTGCATCTCGTCGCAGGTGGGCTGCCGCATGGGCTGTGCGTTCTGCGCCAGCACCATCGCCGGTAAGGTGCGGGATTTGCGCCCCTCGGAGATGCTGGATCAGGTACTGTTCACCCAGTTGGATTCCGGGCGGGAGGTATCGAATATCGTGCTGATGGGCATCGGTGAGCCGCTGGATAACATGGAAAACGTGCTGCGCTTTCTGGAGCTGGTGAATCACCCTGACGGCATGAACATCGGTATGCGGCATATCAGCCTGTCCACCTGCGGCGTGGTGCCGGGTATCGACGCGCTGGCGGAGAAGGAATTACAGTTGACGCTGTCCGTGTCGCTGCACGCGCCGGACAGCGAGACCCGCAGCCGTATCATGCCGGTAAACCGGGCCTATGACGTGGAACTGCTGTTCGACGCCTGCCACCGCTATTTCCAGCGGACGGGACGGCGCATCAGCTTTGAGTACGCCATGATCGACGGCGTCAATGACAACGACTGGCAGGCAGACCTGATCGCCAAAAAGCTGTGGGGTATGCCGGGCCATGTAAATCTGATCCCGCTGAACGATGTGGTGGAGAGCCCCTACAAGCCCAGCCGCCGCATTGCCGCGTTTCAGAAGCGTCTGGAATCCCATGGCATCACCGCCACGGTGCGGCGCAGTCTCGGCGGCGATATCGACGCCTCCTGCGGCCAGCTGCGGCGCAAGGCCATGGAGGAGCAGGGAAGGAGCGGCCTGTGATGAAAATGTGGGGCATTACCAACACCGGTTTGGTGCGCAGCGAAAATCAGGACGCCTATGCGGCGTTTACGGTGGGCAGCTACAGCGCAGCGGTGGTCTGCGACGGTATGGGCGGCACCAACGGGGGCCGCATTGCCAGCGGCATCGCTGTGGAGCAGTTCGAAAAGGAGCTGCGGGCGGTTTTGCAGGAGAGCGCCGAGGAGGAGCAGCTGCGGCAGGCGATGCTGTACGCCATTTCCTTGGCCAACGATGCCATCCGCCGCGAGGCTGCCAAGAATGCGGACTACCAGCACATGGGTACCACGCTGGTCTGCGCACTGGCGCGGGAGGATCTTGTGATGGTGGGCAACATCGGCGACAGCCGCGCCTACTACATTACGGCGGAGGATATCCGGCAGATCTCGCGGGATCACTCCGTGGTGGAGAATATGGTGGAGAAGGGCGATATCACGCCGCAGGAGGCGCGCCGTCACCCCAGCCGCAATCTCATCACCCGCGCACTGGGACCGGATGCACAGGTGCAGGCCGACAGCTTCTCCGTGCCGTGGAGGCAGGGGGATTTCATCCTGCTGTGTACCGACGGACTGGTCAACACCGTCTCCGATCAGGAGATGCTTTTTGAGGTGCTTCATGACGGCGATATTGAGAGCTGCCTGGATCACCTGCTGCAGATATCGCTGCGGCGCGGCGCACCGGACAATATCACGGCGGTGCTGCTGATGAACGAATGAAGGAGATGACAACATGGATCAATACATAGGACGTATGCTGGACGATCGCTATGAAATTCTGGAGTTGATCGGTTCCGGCGGCATGGCAAATGTATATAAGGCCAGATGTCATCGCCTGAACCGTCTGGTGGCCGTCAAGATCTTAAAGAGCGATCTGGCGGAGAACGCCGATTTCCGCCGCCGCTTCCGGGATGAATCCCGCGCCGTGGCACAGCTGTCCCACGCCAACATCGTGTCGGTGTACGACGTGTCCACCAGCGGCGAGACGGAATATATCGTCATGGAGCTGATCGACGGCATCACTCTGAAGCAGTACATGGAGCGGCGGGGCCGCATGGACTGGCGGGAGTCCCTGCACTTTATCACCCAGATCATGCGCGGGCTGAGCCACGCCCACAGCCGGGGCATCATCCACCGGGACATCAAGCCCCAGAACATCATGGTGCTGCGGGACGGCAGCGTGAAGGTGGCCGACTTCGGCATCGCCTGTCTGGCCAACGCCAGCCAGACCCTGACACAGGAGGCCCTCGGTTCCGTCCACTATATCTCACCGGAGCAGGCCCGGGGCGACCGGATCGACGCCCGCTCCGATATCTACTCCGCCGGCGTGGTGCTGTACGAGATGCTGACCGGGCGGCTGCCCTTTGAGGGGGATTCCGCCGTGTCCGTGGCTATCCAGCATCTCAGCTCCGTGCCGCTGGCGCCCCGGGATATAGACCCGGACATTCCGGAGCCGCTGGAGCTGATCTGCATGAAGGCGATGAACAGCGACCCGGACAAGCGCTATCCGACGGCGGACGCCATCCTGGAGGATCTGGAGAAATTCCGCAAGGATCCCACCGTGGACATGGACTATATCCGCAAGGAATTGACAGCGGTGCAGCCGGACAGCGAACCGACCATGCCTCTGCCTACGGCGCAGGTGGCTACCGCGGTAAAAAAGCGGACAGAGCAGGTGCGCCGCGATGAGCCGGAGGAGGATGTCCGCTTCCGGGACAAGAAATCCATCGCCATTATGGCGGGCATCTTTGTGGCGGCGCTGGTGCTGGTGTTTCTGCTGTTCAAGCTGATCTTGGGCGATTTCGGCCCCGCCGGCAACAACAAGAGCTATGAGGTCCCTGATGTGCGCGGTATGACCGTGGAGGAGGCCCAGCTCACGGACGGCGTAAAGGATGTTTTCGAGATCGTCGTCAAGGGTGCGCTGCGCTCGGATGCCTACGCGGCGGGGCAGATCGTCGAACAGTCTCCGGAGGCGGGACGCAGCCGCAAGAGCAACTTCGTCATTGAGGTCTATGTGGCGGCGGAGGAGGAAAAGGTACCTATGCCGGAGATGACCGGTAAGGAGTACCGGCAGGCGCGTATCGAGCTGCAGGAGCTGAACCTGGATCTGCAATTAGAGTTCCTGAGCCAGAACTCCGATACCCGCGCCAAGGATACCGTGATCTCCACCGTGCCGGAGGCCGGTGAGCAGCTGAAAAAGGGACAGAAGATCACGCTTTACATCAGCACCGGCCCCAAGTCGGTGACCGTTCCCAGCTTTGTGGGAGAGGATATTGCCATCGCCATCAAGGACGCCCAGGACATGGGACTGACCGTGGGTCAACCGGCGTTCGACCCATACACAGAGGTGGAGACAGGGCGGATCACCGACCAGAGCATCCAGCCCGGCGAGGTGGTGGATGGCGGTACGCAGATCGTCTTTACCGTCAGCGGCACCGGCGAGGAGGATATCGTGACCCGTACCAAGACGGTGGAATTTTCGCTGCCGGAGGATATGGACGGCATGATCAAGGTGGAGTTCGAGCAGGACGGCGCGATCGTGGACAGCCAGTACCTCAGCTCCAACCTGAAAAAGACCAGCTACACCTTTACCGGTCAGGTGGGCCGGGGCTCGCTGGTCCGCGCCTACTTCACCTGTATCAATGACAACACGGTGGCGTCCTCCCCCTCACAGGAGATCACCTTTTGAGCCGGGGGCGCATTGAGAAGGCCCTCAGCGGCTTCTATTACGTGAACACCGGCGCGGAGGTGCTGCAATGCCGCGCCCGCGGCAAATTCCGGCGCGAGGGACTGAGCCCGCTGGTGGGCGACTGGGTGCAGGTGCGCGAGCTGGGCGGCGGCGAGGGCTTCGTGGAGGCGGTGGAGCCTCGGCGGAACCTGTTCCTACGACCCGCTGCGGCCAACATCGACCAGCTGGTCATCATCGCCAGCGCCGCCATTCCGGTGACAGAGCCGTACCTCATTGACCGCATAGCCGCCATCGCATCGCTGAAGGGCTGCCAGGTGCTGCTGTGCCTGAATAAGTGCGACCTCGACCCGGCGGAGGAGCTGTACGATATCTATTGCCATTCCGCCATACAGGTGCTGCGTCTCAGCGCCGCAACAGGGGAGGGCGTGGATGCGTTGCGTGCCGCAATAGCTGGTAAGCTGAATGCCTTTACAGGGAATTCCGGCGTAGGAAAGTCCAGCATCCTGAATGCTCTGCTGCCGGAACTGACGCTGCCGGTGGGCGAGGTTAGCAAGGCGCTGGGCCGTGGACGCCATACCACACGCCATGTGGAGATGTTCTCCCTTGGCGGCGATACATGGGTCATTGATACACCGGGCTTTTCTTCCTTCGACACACAGGAGATGGATCTGGAGCTGAAGGCACATCTGCCGGAGACGTTTCCGGAGTTTGTACCCTATCTGGGGCAGTGCCGCTTTGTGGGGTGCAGCCACACCAAGGAAAAGGGCTGCCGCATTTTGCAGGCGGTGAAGGACGGGGACATCCATCCCAGCCGTCACCGCAGCTACGTCCGTCTGTACGAGGAACTGAAGGATCTGAAGGCGTGGGAAAAGAAATAAAAAAGCGGAGTGCGATGCACTCCGCTTTTTCTGCGTCCATATACTGGAGCAGAGGGGGTCCTGCTATGAGAGGGTGGAACTGCGGCGGAATGATCATCGGCGTCTGCGCGCTGGCATTGGGACTGGGCATCCTGATCGCGGCTGTTTTTCCTGTGGGGGTTCTGATGTTTCTGGTGGCATTTCTGCTGATCGCCTGCGGGATCGTCTGTCTGAGAAATAGGAGGTAAGTTGTATGAAGATCGTTGTCTGGAAGTCGCCGCGCATCCTGCGCGGTCTGCTGCGGAGCCTTTTCGGGATGCGGGAATAACGGAGACCGCCTGCTCATACCATGAAGTATCATGGAGAAATGAGAGGGCAAGACCATGGAATTAGGCTTACAGTTTACAGATCTGACCTGCTGGGAAAAGACAGGTCACGCGGTGGTCAGCCATGAGGAGACAATGGAGACCGCCATCGCGGAATACTGCCCCGACATGACGCGGATCGTCACCGCCTGCGGGCAGCTGTATATCCGGGAGAAAACTGCCTCGGAGGAGCGGGTTACGGTGTCCGGTACGATCCGTGTCACCGTGCTGTATACGTCGGAGGAAAGCACCGGTCTTCGCAGTTTGACGGTATCCGTACCCTTTTCCTGTACGGCAGAGGATCGGGAGCTGGCATCCGCGCAGCTCATCTGGGCCACGGGACGGCTGCTGCTGGTGGAGGCGCAGGCGGTCACGGCCCGGAAGCTGTACATACGCCTTTTGCCGGAGGTGACCATGACCGGCTATGTCCGCGCCGTTCGCCGCGTTTGCAGCGGGACGGAGGAGAACGCCGCCCTGCGCGTCCGGTGCCGGGATCATACGTGCAGTCTGCTGGACGCAGTTGTGGAGCGGGATAGCACCGTGACCCAGGAGGTGCAGGTGTCACCGGTGCCGGAGGAACTGCTGCTGTACCGGCTGTATCCCCGGCTTACCAGCTGCCGCACAGTGGGAAATAAGCTGGTGGTAAAGGGGGAGGCCGCGCTGTCCGCGCTGTACCGCGGACAGGATCAGCAGCTGCATACATACGACACGGAGCTGCCCCTGTCCCAGATCCTGGACGGCGGCGGCCTGCCGGAGGACGGCGAATACGCCGTACGGCTCTGCCTCACCGGCGGCGAGGCGCGGGTGCTGCGCTCCGACAATGGCGGCGGGCTCTCCGTCACCGTGGAGCTGCGGCTGCTGCTGTGCGCCTACCGCACGGAGCGCTGCACCTGCGTGGAGGATCTGTACAGCATCCGCCAGCCGGTGCGTCTGGAGCAGGAGACAGTGACTCTCCCGGCCGCGCACCCTGACCGCGTTCTGCGGGAGGAGACAGTGGAGCATCTGGATTTTGGCGGGAACAAGCCGTTTTTCTTCATCACCGAGACGGACTGCGCCAACGCCGCCGTTACGACGGAGGAGGGGCGGACGGCGCTGCGTACCACGGTACGGACGAGGCTGCTGTATCTGGATGAGAACGACTCGCCCGCCGTGACCGAGCGCACCTCGGAGGTGGTGCTGCCTGTGAAGGAGGCGGTGCAGGGGCTGTGCTGCGGACTGTCCGGCGGGCCGGGGGTGCAGCTTGGTACCGGCGGCTGCGACGTGCGGCAGGTGGTGGAGTTTCTGGCAGAGGATGTGCGTCAGGAGCCACTGGTCACCGTCTGCGGCGGCGAGCTGCTGGAGCCGGAGGAGCAGGAACAGACGCCGTCTCTGGTGCTGCGCCGTCTGCTGCCTGGGGAGACACTGTGGGACGCAGCCAAGCAGTACCGTACCGATGAGGCGCTGCTGCGTGCCGTCAACCGTCTGGAGGGGGAGGAGCTGCCGGATAAAATGCTGCTGATCCCCCGTGTTCGTTGAAATGTGCATTGACTTTCCCGGTGCCTGTGGGGTAGAATAACGGATGCGAGTAGGCTGGACAGTCGCGGGGACAAGGCGAAAGCCTGTTCATGAGGAAAGTCCGGGCTCCACAGGGCAAGAATAACGGGTAACGCCCGCCGAAGGCGACTTCAGGAAAAGTGCAACAGAGATATACCGCCGGCTGCGGCGATTGTGGTGCAGCCGGTAAGGGTGGAAAGGCGAGGTAAGAGCTCACCCGACGGCGTGTGAAAGCGTCCGTCGCTGTAAACTCTATTCGGAGCAACACCGGTATGGGAGCGCATGGCCGGCCCGGCCGCTCCCGGGGTGGCTTGAGCGTACCGGCAACGGTGCGCCTAGATAGATGACTGTCAAAACAGAACCCGGCTTATAGGCCTGCTCGCACCAGAAAAAGGGAAGCCCTCCGCATGTGCGGTGGGCTTCCCTTTTTTTCGTTGTTTACATCTCGCTGTACCGCGCCAGAAATTGGCGGGTGCGCTCCTGCGCGGGATGGTCGATGACCGCCTTGGCGGGGCCCTGCTCCACGATCACGCCGCCATCCATGAAGATCACCTGATCGGCTACGTCCCGGGCGAAGGCCATCTCGTGGGTGACGATGACCATGGTGGTGTGCTGGTCGGCAAGGTCGCGGATGACCCGCAGCACCTCACCGGTCAATTCGGGGTCCAGCGCGCTGGTGGGCTCGTCGAAGCACAGGATGTCTGGCTTCATAGCCAGTGCCCGTGCGATGGCCACCCGCTGCTGCTGACCACCGGACAGCTGGTGGGGGTAGTTGTCCATCCGCTGCCCCAGCCCGATATCCTCCAGCAGCCGCCGTCCCTCGGCGACGATGCTCTCGTGGCTCTCGCCGGTCTTTTCCGACTTAGCCATCAGCTCCCGGGCCAGCGTCACATTTTGCAGCGCCGTGTACTGCGGAAACAGGTTGAAGCTCTGGAACACCAGTCCGAAGTGCAGCCGCTTTTTGCGGATATCGCTCTCAGAGCGGGAAGCGTGCTCCGCCGCGTCAAACAGCTTTTCGCCTCGGACGGAGATGACGCCCTTATCCGGCGTCTCCAGAAAATTCAGGCACCGCAGCAGCGTGGTCTTGCCGCTGCCGGAGGAGCCGATGATGCTCAGCGCCTGTCCCTCCTCCAGAGAGAAGCTGATGTCCTTCAGCACCGGGGTGTCGCCAAAGTGCTTTTCGATGTGCTGTACGTCCAAAATTGCCATGTGCGGCACCTCCTCCTTAGCGGAAATAGCTGAGCTTGCGCTCCGTGTAGTTGAACAGCAGCGTCAAAATGCCCACAAAGGCCAGATAGAACACCGCCGTGTAAAACAGGGGCCAGACGATGCCGACAGATTTCATATAGGACTCGCCGGTCATGATCAGCTCCATGATGGAGATGGTCTTGGCAAGGGAGGTATCCTTCACCAGCGTAATGACCTCATTGGACATGGGGGGGACGATGCGCTTGACCATTTGCAGCAGCGTGACCTTGAAGAAGATCTGCCACTTGGTCATGCCCAGCACCTGCCCGGCCTCCTGCTGCCCCACCGGCACGCTCTCAATGCCGCCCTTGTAGATCACGGCGAAATAGCAGGCGTAGTTGATGACGAAGGCGATGACGCAGGCTGCCATGCGCCCGTCGGCGAACTGCCCCCACAGGTTAAAGTGAAACCACTTACCGGGACCGTAAAAGATGATGATGAGCTGGAGCATCAGCGGCGTACCGCGGATGATCCAGACGATCACGTTGAATAGCCAGCTCACCGGCTTGCACCGGCTGCGCAGGGCGAAGGCGATGAGAAGTCCCAGCGGCAGGGAGAAAAGCAGCGTCAGGAAGAACAGCTTCAAAAGCTGTCCCATACCGGCCAGCAGGGAGAGTGTGACAGTCCAAAACATGAAAAAAGCTCCTTCGTGGTTACTTGCGCGGGAGAGGGGATACGCTGTCCCACGGCGGGGGACGCCGTTGCGCCCTCCGCCGCGGGAATCGAATAGTATTTGGCTTTACTTGGTGACGACTACCTGTGCGTTCTCACAGTAGGCGTTGGTGCATTCCATAGCCGCCTGTACGCCGTCGGTCAGGGTCATGCCGTTCCACACGCAGTCGATCTGCTTGCCGTCCAGCTCCTCCACCTTCATATCCCAGTTGATGATCTGGAACTCCACCGCGACGCCCAGCTTCTCGGCGACCAGCTTGGCCATGTCGGCATCGAAGCCGATCCACTCGCCGTTTGCATCCTTATAGTCCATAGGCTCAAACTCGGTGATGCCTACCACCAGCTTACCCTTGTCCTTGATGTACTGCACATCGCTGCCGGATGCGGAGGCGGTGAACTCGCTGGCAGGCTGCTCCACCAGAGCCTCCTGCACGCCGTAGGTCTTGGCCAGCTCCACCATGGTGCCGTCGGCATAGGCGTCAGCCATAACGCTGTTGATGAAGGAAGCCAGATCGCTGCCCTTGCGGCAGCCCACGCCATACAGCTCGGAGTTCAGCTTCTGGTCGGTGACTTTCAGATCGGGATAGCTGGTGTTTTCACCCACCATGGCGCCCGCCATCAGCAGGTCGATGATCGCGGCATCCGCCGTACCGGCGTCCACCTCCATCAGTGCATTGGCCTGAGAGCCGACGGAAACGGTCTTGAAGCCGTTGGCCAGCGCGACCTCCTCGCCGGCGGAGCCAGCCTCCACGGCGTAGGTGATCTCCGTCTGGGTATCTGCGTCATCCGGTGTGTCTGTGTCGTCCTTTTGTTCGCCGCAGGCCGCAAGGCTCATCATCATGCCCAGCGCCAGCAGCATTGCAAGAAGCTTTTTCATAGGAAGTACCTCCATTTTAATATTGGGGCGTTTTGCCCGGTCCGATGTGCCTGCGGTACGGTCTGCGCTGCACCGCTCATTCATTACGCTAACATACTAACACTTTAGCGCGATAATGTAAAGAAGTAATTCCGCTGATTGTAGGGAAAGTAACCGGCAAACTTTTGTGCAGGCTATCCAAAACTGCCGGTACAGCATTCTGGTGCGGGCGGAGTGGCATACGATGCCCGGAAAAGTTTCCTGCGGAAACTGGAAAACGCATTGAAGAAATGATGCCGGTGCAGTATAATATAGGATCATCAAATCAATTCAGGGAGGGGAATGACCCTATGACTCTGCGGGAATATGTGGATTCCTTACGAAATAAAACGGTGGCAGTGCTGGGCGTCGGTGTCAGCAACACACCGCTGGTGCGGCTGCTGCTGCAAAACGGCATCTCCGTCGCCGTCTGTGATAAGCGGACGAGGCAGCAGATGGGTGCGCTGGCAGATGAGTTGGAGCACGGCGGCTGTACGCTGCGCCTTGGACCCGACTATCTGGAGGGACTGCACGAAGACGTGGTCTTCCGCACACCGGGTCTGCGGCCCGATATGCCTCAGATCGCCGCCGCTGTATCCGGCGGCAGCGTGCTGACCAGCGAGATGGAGGCGTTTTTTCAGGTTTGCCCGTGTCCCATCATCGCCGTTACCGGCTCTGACGGTAAGACAACGACCACCACGATCATTGCCGAGCTGCTGAAGGCCGCCGGCAAGACGGTGTGGCTGGGAGGCAACATCGGCCACCCGCTGCTGTGCGACGCGGACCGGATGGAGCCGGAGGACTATGCGGTGCTGGAGCTGTCCAGCTTCCAGCTGATGACCATGGAGCGCAGCCCCCACATTGCCGTGGTGACCAATCTGGCGCCCAACCATCTGGATATGCACCGGGATATGGCGGAATATGTGGCCGCCAAGGAGAACATCTTCCGGCACCAGCGCCCCGGCGATATCGCGGTGTTCAACGCCGACAACGCTATCACGGCGGAGCAGTCGTCCCGTGCTGTGGGACGCAGCCGCCTGTTCAGCAGGCAGTCTGAGCAGCGGGATGGCGTGTTCCTGCGGGGGGAGGATATCGTCTGCCGCAGTGCGGCGGGGGAACGGGTCATCATGACCACGGCGGATATCAAGATCCCCGGCGTCCATAACGTAGAGAACTACATGGCGGCCATCGCCGCCGTGGACGGCCTTGTGCCGGACGATATCATCCGCGATTTTGCCCGCAGCTTCGGCGGCGTGGAGCATCGCATCGAGCTGGTACGCACCTACAAGGGCGTTCGGTACTATAACGATTCCATCGCGTCCAGCCCCTCCCGCACCATCGCCGGACTGCGATCCTTTCAGGAGAAGGTCATTCTCATCGCCGGAGGCTACGACAAGCACATCCCCTTCGATGTGCTGGGGCCGGAGGTAACGGCGCACGTCAAGCTGCTGGTGCTGTGCGGCGCCACGGCGGAGAAGATCCGCGCCGCGGTGGAGGCCGCGCCGGACTACCGCCCCGGCCACCCGGAGATCCTGGAGGTCACACCCTTCCGCACCGCGGTGGAGGCAGCCCGTGACCGCGCCATATCCGGCGACGTGGTGACGCTGTCCCCGGCCTGCGCCGCCTTTGACCAGTTCAAGAACTTTGCCGAGCGTGGCAAGACCTTCAAGGAGATCGTCAACGGCTGGACGGAGGAATGAGGAAAAGCCGTGGCGTCATAGACTCCCTGCAAGGGGGTGAGCGCCATGGGAAGGCTCCGCTATCTGCGGCTCACAGGGCGGCAGAGAGTGCTATTCTGGCTAACCGTTATTTTTGCGCTGCTGCTGGCACTGACCGTGGCGGTCGTGCTGCACATGAAGCCCGTTGTGGTGGATCTGGCCACGGCCCGCACATCCAACGCGGTGAACCGCATCGTGGTGGCCGCCGTCAACGACGCGGTGGACAGCGGACACATCGACTACGAGCAACTGGTGGACTTTGACAAAGACGCCGATGGCCACGTCACGGCGCTGAGAAGCAACATGGCGGCATTCAACCGCTTGCAGGCATCCATCGCCGACGATATTTTACAGCGCATGGCGGAGGTGTCGTCCACCGATCTGGCCATTCCCATCGGCACACTGACCGGCTCGCCGCTGCTGGCGGGACGAGGGCCGTGCCTCCGTGTGCGGATGCAGTCCGTGGGGACGGCCACCGCCCGGTTCGATAACCAGTTCTCCTCCGCCGGGATCAATCAGACCCGCCACCGTATCATCCTGAATGTGGACGTCCATGTCAGCATTCTGCTGCCGGGACTGACCACCTATACCAAGGTGTCCAACGAGATATCCGTGGCGGAGACGGTCATCGTCGGCGGCGTACCGGAAACGTATACCTATTTCAGCACCACGCCGGACGAGATCGAGAACTATGCCGACGAATACATCATCAACAACGCTTGAGAGGTCACACAATGAACTACCGTGAAGAAATGAAGGAGCTGCGGGACACTCTGAACGCCCACGGCTACCGCTACTATGTTTTGGATGAGCCGACCATCTCTGACTACGAGTATGACCATATGCTGCGCCGCCTGGAGGAGCTGGAGGCCGCGCATCCGGAGGAAATTACGCCGGATTCGCCCACTCAGCGCGTCGGCGGACGCACGCTGTCCGAATTTGAGCAGGTGACCCATCCCGTTCCGCTGGAGAGCTTACAGGACGTCTTTAACGACGACGAGGTGTGCCAGTTTCTGGAAAAGATCCCGCTGGACGCGCCGGTGTGGAGCGTGGAGCCCAAGGTGGACGGCCTATCGGTGGCGCTGGAGTACCGGGACGGCGTGTTCGTCCGGGGCGCTACCCGGGGCGACGGACGGGTAGGGGAGGATGTGACCGAGAATCTCCGCACCATCCGTTCCATTCCCATGACGCTGCCGGAGAAGCTGCCCCGTCTCATTGTCCGGGGCGAGGTCTATATGGCCCGCAGCGTATTTGAGGAGATCAACGCACGCCGGGAGCTGGAGGGGAAGCCCCTGATGGCCAACCCCCGCAACGCCGCCGCCGGCTCTCTGCGGCAGCTGGATCCGAAGATCGCGGCGCAGCGCCGTCTGGACATCGCCGTTTTCAACCTCCAGCTGGCGGAGGGACGAACCTTCGCTACCCATACGGAGACCATCGACTATCTGGCGTCCCAGCATTTTAAGGTCATCCCCCACAAGCAGCTGTCAAAGCCTGGCGACATTCTGGCGGAGATCGCACGGCTGGGCGACCAACGGGAGGATTTCCCCTTCGATATCGACGGCGCGGTCATCAAGCTGGACGAGCTGGCGGAGCGGGATGTGCTGGGCAGCACCGCCAAGTGTCCCCGCTGGGCCATCGCCTACAAGTACCCGCCGGAGACGAAGGAAACGGTGCTGCGGGATATCGTGGTGCAGGTGGGCCGCACCGGTGTGCTGACGCCAAAGGCGGAGCTGGAGCCGGTGCGTCTGGCGGGCACCACCGTGACCTACGCCACCCTGCACAATCAGGACTATATCACCCAGAAGGATATCCGCATCGGCGACACGGTGCTGGTTCGCAAGGCGGGAGAGATCATTCCCGAGATCGTGGCGGTGGTGCCGGACAAGCGTCCGGCGGACGCACAGCCCTACACACTGCCGGAGCGCTGCCCCGTCTGCGGCGCGGAGGTGGTGCGGGACGAGGATGGCGCGGCGCTGCGCTGCACCGGTGCGGAGTGTCCCGCCCAGCTGCTGCGGAACCTGACCCACTTTGCCAGCCGGAACGCCATGGACATTGATGGCCTAGGCCCCGCCGTTATACAGCAGCTGGTGGACAGCGGGCTTGTCAAGACCGCCGCCGACCTGTACAGCCTCCGGCCGGAGCAGATCGAGGTGCTGGACCGCATGGGTCGAAAGTCCGCCCAGAACGCGGTGGACGCCATCGCAAAGAGCAAGGAGGACGACCTGTGGCGCCTCATCTTCGCATTGGGTATCCGGCAGGTGGGAGAGAAAGCCGCCAAGGTGCTGGCTGCACGGTTCGGCACCATGGGTGCGCTGGCTGCCGCCTCAGAGGAGGAACTGACCGCCATTGACGATGTGGGACCCATCACGGCGAAATACATCCGGCAGTGGATGGATAGCCCCCAGTCGAAGGATCTGCTGGCGCGGCTGGAGGCGGCCGGGCTGAATATGATCTGTAAAGAGGAAATGGTTGACAGCCGTTTTGCCGGAATGACTTTTGTGCTCACCGGCGCGCTGGAGAAGTTCACCCGCGACGAGGCGGGGGAGATGATCGAAAAGCGGGGCGGCAAGGCATCCGGCTCCGTTTCGAAGAAGACCACCTATGTGGTGGCGGGCGCGAATGCCGGCAGCAAGTTGCAAAAGGCGCAGCAGCTGGGGATCCCCGTGCTGACCGAGGACGAATTTTTGGAGCTTCTGAAATAGGGAGGTAAATGATATGGCGGAGAACACCGACAGGAACCTGCTGCATCAGGTCATTTACAGCGTTTTTGTACGCAACCACACGAGGGAGGGTACATTTCGGGCGTTGGAGGGCGATCTGGATCGTCTGCGCGGACTTGGTGCGGACATCATCTGGCTCATGCCGATCCATCCCATCGGCGTGGAGGGACGCAAGGGGACGCTGGGCAGTCCCTACGCCATCCGGGATTACCGCGGTATTAACCCGGAATACGGCACAAGGGAGGACTTTGTCCATCTGGTGGACGCTATCCACGACCGCGGCATGAAGTGCATCATCGACGTGGTGTACAACCACACCTCGCCGGACTCTGTGCTGGCGCAGACCCATCCGGCGTACTTCCTCCGCGACAGCGAGGGGCGTCCCACCCGCAAGGTGGCGGACTGGTGGGACGTGGTGGATCTGGACTACACCAATCGAGAACTGTGGACATACCAGATCGACACGCTGAAGCAGTGGGCCGCCATTGTGGACGGCTTCCGCTGCGATGTGGCCAGCAGCGTGCCGCTGGATTTCTGGTGTGAGGCGCGCCGTCAGGTAGAGACGGTACGCCCCGGCTGCATCTGGCTGGCGGAAAGCGTCCACGGCGCTCATGTGCTGGGGATGCGCCGCATGGGTGCGGCCTGTGCCACGGACACCGAGCTGTACCGCGCCTTCGATATGACCTACGATTACGACGTGTGGCCCTTCTACGAGAGATTTTTGAAGGGCGAGCTGTCCCTGCGCGCCTACGCGGATATCCTGAACTATCAGGAGCTGACGTACCCAACCGGCTACATCAAGGCACGCTGTCTGGAAAACCACGATACGCCCCGGGCAGCCTCGTGGCTGGACAGCGACCGCCAACTATACCACTGGCTGGGCTTCCTCTACTTCCAGCGGGGCGCCGCCATGCTGTACAGCGGCATGGAGTACGCGCCGAAAAAGCAGGTGGGCCTGTTCGATACTGATGACTGCTACGGCGATATGCGGTTGGATGTACAGCTGTATCTGGGACGCTGCAAGGCCATGAAGCAGACGCTGCCGTTGAGCGGCGGCTTCTGGTGGGAGGCACCGGACGACAGCGTGGCGCTGGGCCATTACGACGGGCCGGAGGGGCAGGCGTTGGGCGTCTTTGACCTGCGCGGCCGGGGCGGCGAGGTGTCTGTAAGTCTGCCGGACGGCGTGTACCCGAACCGTCTGGGCGGGGAGGTCACCGTCCGGGACGGCAGGCTGCCGCTGGGTGAATACCCCGTGGTGATCTGATGCGGACTGCCGCTATTGGTTTTTTATACAAAGGGAAAAGAGATTCTGTGACGTATGTCACAGAATCTCTTTTGTCCATTGACCTGCGGCACCCGAAATGCTATACTCCTACATGGTATATCTAAGTCCTTTCCTGTGCCAAAGCAGGGAGGGACTGATAGAAAAGAGGAGGAAAGAACCTTATGAGCAAGATCATGAAGATCTGCGACGGCAACGAGGCGGCGGCATACGTCGCCTATGCGTTCTCCGAGGTCGCAGCCATCTACCCCATCACACCCTCCAGCCCCATGGCGGAGCACGCCGATGCATGGTCGGCCAATGGGAAAAAGAACATCTTCGGCCAGCCGGTACGTCTGGTGGAGATGCAGTCCGAGGCCGGTGCCTGCGGCGCGTGCCACGGCGCACTGGAGGCCGGTGCGCTGGCCACCAGCTTCACTGCCTCTCAGGGCCTGATGCTGATGATCCCCACCCTGCACCGTATCTCCGGCGAGCGTCTGCCCGGCGTGCTGCACGTGGCGTCCCGCACCGTGGGTACCCACGCGTTCTCCATTTTCGGCGACCACTCCGACGTGATGAACTGCCGTCAGACGGGCTTTGCCCTGCTGTCCAGCGGCAGCGTACAGGAGTCCGCCGATCTGGCTGCCGTGGCGCACCTGAGCGCCATCAAGGCACGCATCCCGTTCCTGCACTTCTTCGACGGTTTCCGTACCAGCCACGAGATCCAGAAGATCGACGTGCTGAGCTATGACGAGTACGCCAAGCTGGTGGACCGCAACGCGCTGGCCGCCTTCCGCGCCAACGCCCTGAACCCGGAGGATCCCCGGATGCGTTCTCTGGTGGATAACCCCGACATCTACTTCCAGCTCCGCGAGTCCAACAACACGGCCTATGCCGAGCTGCCCGACATCGTGGAGGACTACATGGCCCAGATCAGCAAGCTGACCGGCCGTGAGTACCACCTGTTCAACTACTACGGCGCACCCGATGCCGAGCGCGTCATCGTGGCCATGGGCTCCGTGGGCGGCTGCGCACAGGAGGTCGTCAACCATCTGAACGCCAAGGGCGAGAAGGTGGGCTTCCTGCAGGTACACCTGTTCCGCCCCTTCTCCCGCAAGCACCTGATGGCGGCTATGCCCAAGACGGTGAAGAAGATCGCCGTTCTCGACCGTGTCAAGGAGATCGGCTCCATCGGTGAGCCTCTGTACGAGGATATCTGCGCTGCCTATATCAACGAGAGTGACCGTCCTGCCATCTACGCCGGCCGCTACGGTCTGAGCAGCAAGGACACCACCCCCGCCCAGATCAAGGCTGTGTTCGACAACCTGCTGCTGGATGAGCCGAAGAACCACTTCACCATCGGCATCGTGGACGATGTGACCCATCTGTCCCTGCCTGTGGGCGCACCTCTGCTCACCGAGCCGGAGGGCACCATCTCCTGCAAGTTCTGGGGTCTCGGCTCCGACGGCACGGTGGGCGCCAACAAGAACTCCATCAAGATCATCGGCGAGACGACGGATATGTACTGCCAGGCGTACTTCGAGTACGACACCAAGAAGTCCTTCGGCATCACCAAGAGCCACCTGCGCTTCGGCAAGCACCCCATCAGCTCCACCTACTATGTGTCCAACGCGGACTTCATCGCCTGCCACAACCAGACGTACCTGACCAAGTACGACATCATCCACGAGCTGAAGCCCCATGGCAGCTTCCTGCTGAACTGCGAGTGGACGGAGAACGAGCTGGAGCAGCACGTTCCCGGCGAGATCCTTAAGTATATCGCCGACAACGATATCAAGTTCTATATCATCGACGCCAACAAGGAGTCGCAGGCGCTGGGACTGGGCAACCGCTCCAACATGGTGCTGCAGGCTGCCTTCTTCAAGCTGGCCAATGTCATCCCCGTGGAGGACGCCGTGGCCCACATGAAGGACGCCGTCAAGAAGACCTACGGCCTCAAGGGTGAGAAGATCGTCAACATGAACATCGCCGCCGTGGACGCCGGCCTCAATGCACTGGTGGAGGTCAAGGTGAAGCCCGAGTGGACGAACCTCACCGACAAGGCGCTGAAGCCCGCCGATGAGAGCCTGCCCTACGTCATCAAGAACATTCTGGTGCCCATCAACGCCCAGAAGGGCGACGATCTGCCTGTCTCCGCCTTCAAGGGCATGGAGGACGGCACGATGCCGCTGGGTACCTCCCGCTATGAGAAGCGCGGTATCGCCACCCATCTGCCTGTGTGGGATGCTGCTGAGTGCCTCCAATGCAATATGTGCTCCTTCGTCTGCCCCCACGCCGTTATCCGTCCGTTCCTGCTGGACGAGGGCGAGGTCAAGGCGGCTCCCGTGGATATGACGCTGGTGGATGCCAAGGGCCCCGGTCTGGACGGTCTGAAGTACACCATGGGCGTGTCCACGCTGGACTGCACCAGCTGCGGCAGCTGCGTGGCCTCCTGCCCCAAGAGCGGCAAGGCGCTGAAGATGGTGCCCGCCCACGAGGTGTCTCTGGATCAGACCGGCTGGAACTTCCTGACCGGCGTGAAGGAAAAGACCTCCCGCGTGGACAAGTTCACCCTGAAGGGCAGCCAGTTCAAGCAGCCTCTGGTGGAGTTCAACGGCGCCTGCGCCGGCTGCGGCGAAACGCCCTATATCAAGCTGCTGACCCAGATGTTCGGCGACAAGATGTATCTGGCCAACGCCACCGGCTGTACGCAGGCCTGGGGCGCGGCCATGCCCTGCGTGCCGTACTGCAAGAACGCCGAGGGCAAGGGCGTGGCATGGTCCAACTCCCTGTTTGAAAACAACGCCGAGTTCTCTTACGGTATGTGTCTGGCTGTCAAGCAGCTGCGCGACTGCGTCACCGGCTACGTCAAGGAGCTGGATGCGCTGACCAAGGATGAGGCCGTCAAGGCCGCTATCGCCAAGTGGCTGGAGACCTACGAGGATCTGGACGCCTCCACTCCCGCTACCGAGGCGCTGGTGGCGCTGCTGGAGAACGGCAAGTTCTCTGCCGAGGAGCAGGCCATTGTGGACGAGATCCTCAAGCGCAAGAAGGATATGTCCAAGAAGACCATGTGGATGTACGGCGGCGACGGCTGGGCCTACGACATCGGCTACGGCGGCCTCGACCACGTATTCGCCATGGGCGAGGACGTCAACGTGCTGCTGGTGGACACCGAGGTGTACTCCAACACCGGCGGACAGTCCTCCAAGGCCACGCCCATCGGCGCGGTGGCGCAGTTCCAGGCCAGCGGCAAGAAGACCAAGAAGAAAGACCTTGGTATGCTGATGATGACCTACGACAACGTCTATGTGGCACAGTGCTCCATGGGCGCCAACCCCAACCAGCTCATCAAGGCCATCAAGGAGGCCGAGGCTCATAAGGGCCCGTCCATTGTCATCTGCTACGCGCCCTGCATCAACCACGGCATCAAGAAGGGCATGAACAATGTCCAGCAGGAGATGAAGGACGCTGTCAACTCCGGTTACTGGAACCTGTACCGGTACAGCCCGGAGACCAAGACCTTCACGCTGGACAGTAAGGAGCCCACCATGCCGCTGTACGACTTCATGAAGGGTGAGGTGCGCTATGCCTCTTTGGAGCTGAGCTTCCCTGAGAACGCCAAGGTGCTGTTTGCCGAGGCAGAGGAGGCCGCCAAGGAGAAGTACGACGCCTACAAGCGCCGTGCGGAGAAGTAAGGAAGTTTCTTCGTAATAGAATTCTTCGCGGATTTATGACAAAAGAAGATAGAGCCGCCTTTGGGGTGGCTCTATCTTCTTTTTCTTGTGTTTCGGCGCAGATTATTTTTTATTGCGGTGATAAATATCCGTTAATTTGTTGACATACAGCGGGGAGAGTGATAAAATTAACAAAGTAAATCCGATTTCATGAGGGGAAAGGGAGAACACTATGGCAGTACCGTTTGACTACACATCAGAATACAGACGCAAGCTCTGTACACCGGATGAAGCCGCCAAGGTCGTTAAGAGCGGTGACTGGATCGACATCGGCATGGGCGCAGGCTTTCCCTCTTTGATGGACGCCGCCGTGGCCCGCCGTAAGGAGGAACTGCGGGACGTGAAGATCCGCGGTTATCTGATCTTTGAACCTATTCAGATGGTGGAGTGCGACCCCACCCGCCAGCACTTTGTCTACAACAGCTGGCATATGTCCGGCTACGAGCGCAAGCTCTGCGATAAGGGACTGTGCAACTTCAACCCCATGGTGTTCCGCAATCTGGGCTGGTACTACACCCAGTTCCTGACGGTGAACGTGGCAATGATGTGCGTCACCCCCATGAATGAGCACGGCTACTTCAACTTCGCCGCCTCCACCGCCTCCGCCCGCGCCACGCTGGACAAGGCGGACATCGTGATCCTGGAGGTCAATGAGAACCTGCCCTGGGTCTACGGCGGTCTGGACGAGTGCATCCACATCAGCGACGTGGATATGATCGTGGAGGGTCCCCACGGCGCACTGCCCAGTGTCAAGTCGCCTCCCGCCTCCGAGGCGGAGATGAAGATCGCCGAGTATGTGGTGCAGAACATGGTGGACGGCTCCACGCTCCAGCTGGGTATCGGCTCGCTGCCCAACGCCGTGGGGCAGATGATCGCCAAGAGCGACCTGAAGGGTCTGGGCATCCATACGGAGATGCTGTGTGACAGCTATCTGGATATGTACAAGGCCGGCAAGATCACCAATACCCACAAGCGGCTGGATCGCTACAAGAGCATCTTCGGTCTCGCCATTGGCTCTCCTGACCTGTACGACTGGATCCGGGAAAACCCCGGCGTGGTCACATACCCCATCAGCTACTGCAACGACCCCGCCAACGTGGGCAAGCAGGACAACTTTGTGTCCATCAACAACTGCATTTCCGTGGATCTGTACGGTCAGATCTGCGCCGAAAGCTCCGGTATCCGCCAGATCAGCGGCACCGGCGGCCAGCTGGACTTCTTGGAGGGCGCGGCGCTGTCCAACGGCGGCAAGGCGTTTATCTGCCTGACCTCGTCCTTCACGGATAAGCAAGGCAATGTCAAGTCCCGCATCAACCCGCTGCTGTCCCCCGGCGATATCGTCACCGACCCCCGCAGCCTGGCGTACTACATCGTCACCGAGTACGGCGGCG